>WKJB01000225.1_pt1 | contig 12762 bp, 16 predicted proteins | sample 5403331 | NCBI WGS metagenome assembly WKJB01 (sample SAMN13198853, study PRJNA488119) | plastic metagenome | isolation source: water-polyurethane dispersion (WPUD) containing a polyether... | place: Mexico: Mexico City | collected 2016 | reverse complement strand
GTCATCGTTCGGGAGTGCAAAAGTAGAAAATCGAACCGAACGTGCAAGCGGAAATTTGAATTTATTACGGCAACGAATAACAAACACCTGATAAACAGCAATATAAATTTATTACTGCTCCTTCTTCTTGGCTTCCGCCCAAAGCCTGCCCATTTCTTCCAAGCTCAAATCAGTGACTTTGAGGCTTCGTTCTGCTGCCAGATTTTCCATTTCTTTGAATCGGGCAATAAATTTACGATTGGTCCGCTCCAAGGCTGCATCTGCATTGAGACCGCTCAGGCGCGCATAGTTGACCAAGGAAAACAACAGATCACCCAACTCTTCTTCTCTGCGCAACTGCTCCGCTTCTTCTTTAAACTCATGCAACTCTTCTTCAACTTTAGCCCAAGCTTCTTCCGCCGTCGGAAAATCAAAACCGACTCCGTGCGCTTTGTCCTGAATGCGGAACGCCTTGATCAAAGGTGGCAAACTCTGCGGTACGCCGGCCAAGACCGAACGGTTGCCTTCCTTCAACTTCAACGATTCCCAATTCTGTTTTACCTTTTCCTGGTCCTCTGCTACAACATCTCCGTATATATGCGGATGGCGGAAAACCAATTTTTCATTTAAAGAATGGATCACATCGGCAATGTCAAAATCACCGCGCTCTGACGCAATTTTCGCATAGAATACCAAATGCAGCAGAACATCGCCTATCTCTTTTTTTACCTCGGGCATGTTTTCATCCAGCAACGCATCGGACAATTCGTATGTCTCTTCTATAGTAAGATGCCTCAGTGATTGTAACGTCTGCTCCCTGTCCCACGGACATTTTTCGCGCAGATCATCCATAACATCCAACAACCGAGAAAATGCAGCCAGTTTTTGTTCTTTGCTATTCATATCAACAAAGTTAAAAATAAGGGCGCAAAGTCATTTCTAACTTGCGCCCGTTGTCTATAATATAAGTGGAAATTACTTTGTCTCGGCCGTGTCTTCCACAGATTCTTTGTCCGAGGTTTCCTCACTTGTTTCCGGTTTAACAAAGCTTTCGGGAGTGATGAAACCTGCCTTTTGAAGTAGGTTGTACCACTGCAGCATTTTCTTGATGTCAGATTCATACACTCGGCCCGCATCATATTCTGGCAACACTTCATCCATCAGGGAGCGTAACTCCTGACTCGCAGATTTGTGGGAGATGGCGTGCTTATAATCGAATTTCTTTGCGATGCTTTCCAGAACATCAAAGAGCGGCGCCTCGCCGTCTACTGTAAAAATTGCGATGTTGTCCAACAGGCTCACTTGGCTGGAATTGTTGATGTTGGTCCTGCGGCCTGTTGCAATATCTTCTACAATAAAACCTGTGCGTAGTTGGGAAATAAGACGGAACAGACCCGGTTTTCCTGAAATAGAAATTATTTTCTCTAACTGCATTTTGTATGTTGTTATCTTGTTTTAAATCTTATCTGGCGAAGCGCATTTTGTAACCTACATCGATGGCTCCTGACGAAATCTTCGACAATTTGCCCTTTATCAGCTTCTTTTTGAGCGGACTCAATTTGTCTGTGAAAAGGATTCCTTGGATATGGTCGTACTCATGTTGAATCACGCGGGCACGAATATCTGAAAAAGTTTCGGTGTGTTTTTCAAAATTTTCATCAAAATATTCGATGGTGATCGTTTCCCGGCGCGCGACATCTTCGCGAACTTCGGGAATGCTCAGGCAGCCTTCATTGAATTTCCAGCTGTCACCGACCTCTTCCAAAATCTTGGCGTTGATGAATACTTTTTTGAAATCTTTAAGCTCGTCGGCAATATCTTCATAATCTTCATCCTCTGCCAATGGGCGAATGTCTACCACAAAGAGACGGATGTCCAGCCCTATCTGCGGCGCAGCCAGACCGATGCCGCTGGCCGAATACATGGTCTCGAACATATTATCGATCAGTTCTTTCAGTTCGGGATAATCCTTCCCGATCGGTTGTCCTTTCTTCCGAAGCACCGGGTCTCCGTAGGCACGTATTGGTAAAATCATTGTCTCTCTAAAAAATTCTGAAGTATCAGCGTTGCGCTGACCTTGTCTATTAGTCCTTTCCGTTGACGTTCCTTTTTGCCTTTCCCGCTTTGGCTGATGATCTGTGATGCCGTGCGAGACGTAAGCCGTTCGTCCTGACGCTCGACTTTTATGGTCGGAAACTTCCGGGTAAAGTCGGCAACGAAGAGCCGGATATCGCTTTCGATCTCAGATAGATTTCCGCGCATGTCGATCGGTAGCCCGAGGACGACTGTTTCCACCCGATTTTCCGAAATATATTTTTCCAAGAACATCATCAGGTGCGGCGTTTCCACCGTTGTAAGAGCAGAGGCAATAATCTGCATGTCATCTGTCACCGCAATACCGCAGCGACTATTGCCATAATCAATTGCCATAATTTGCCCCATAGCGTGCAAATTTATTAAAATTATATTTACGTAAATTCTGTTTTATGGGTAAACATGCGAGCAGTGATGCTCACGGCAGGACCGTATTTTGCTTTTTTAAAGCTTAAAATCAGAAAGATGAGAACCTTGATACTGATGCGGCACGCCCACAGCCATTGGCCGCCAAATACAGAAGACTTCGACCGACCACTCTCTGACAAAGGAAAAGCAGAAGCCACCGAGAAAGCACGATACCAGAAAGAGCATTTGAACCTTGAGGATGCACTGATTCTTTGCAGTCCTGCCCGCAGAACCCGCGAGACCGCCGAAATACTGCTTCGCGACCTTAGCGGTATCGCCCTTCAGTTTGAGGATGATTTATACAATGCAGAGCCTTCCGTTTTTTCACAAGTGTTGCACTGCGTGCCTGACGAATACCGCACCGTAATCATAATCTCGCACAATAACGGCATCAGCTATTTTGCCAATTCGCTGTCGGATACAAACATATCTCAACTGCCAACGGCGGGAATTGCCGTGTTCGAGATTGCAGCGGAAAGATGGGCGGAGTTTGATAAAGCCGGGAAGAAAAGCCTGTTTATCGCGTGATCCTTTGTGGTCTTTATTCTCAATTCTCATTAGTGACAGAGCGTCACTCTAACCGATTAGTTTTTCAAGAGAAATTCGGTTCAATCTTTTCAGTCGTCTCTCCTCGACCAAAGCCTCTTTCTTTGTTGCAAACTGCCGAGCGTAGACAATTTTCCAGGCAGACGCTTTGGACGTGAATTTATGCTTTGAATTCAAATGATATTACAACCGTTTTGCAGCATCGGTTGTGAAGCCTTTGTAATAAGTATTCAGCGTTTCTGAAAACAATATGTAGACGAAATATCCCAAAACAAAAAAATCTCCCGATGTGGGAGATTTTGTCTCGTCTACGACGAGAGGACTCGCACCCGTCTCGTCACTCATGACGAGATGACAGGGCGGCATTCTAACCGATTAGTTTTTCAAGAGAAATTCGATTCAATCTATTCAGTCGTCTTTCCTCGACCAAAGCCTCTTTCTTTGTTGTAAACCGTCTAACATAAACAACTTCCCGGTCAGACGATTTGGATGTGAATTTACGCTGCGAGTTCAAATGATAATACAACCGTTTCTCGACATCGGTTGTGAAGCCTTTGTAATAAGTATTCAGCGTTTCTGAAAACAATATGTAGACGAAATATCCCAAAACAAAAAAATCTCCCGATGTGGGAGATTTTGCGATCCGGACGGGACTCGAACCCGCGACCTCCGCCGTGACAGGGCGGCATTCTAACCAGCTGAACTACCGGATCAATTTCATTCTTTAACGAACGTCTGCTCTCTTGAATAATGTGGTGCAAAAATACAATAAAAATGATCCGATGCAAATTTTTGTGAATAAAAAAACGCCTCTCTTTTGGAAAGGCGTTCATTATCAACGACATTAATTTTTACAAGTGCGCCGAAAGCTTTTGAGCGATTACCTCTTTGGGAGAAACGCCCACCAGTTTGTCCACTACCTCACCGTTTTTGAAGATCAACAGTGTCGGGATATTTCTGATGCCGTATTCCATAGAGACTTGTTGGTTATTGTCTACATCCACCTTTCCGACAACCGCCTTTCCGTCAAAATCATTGGCCAGTTCTTCCACAATCGGGCCCAACATACGGCACGGTCCGCACCAAGTTGCCCAAAAATCTACAAGAACAGGTTTATCTGAGTTGAGAACAGTTTCTTTAAAAGAGGAATCTGTGATTTCTAAAGCCATAATTTCTGATTTTTATCTAAGTAGTTACAAATTTACTAAATTAAAGGATGCTTTGCTCAATCGCCGACATATACGCGATCTATCACTGCTGCTCTGCAATAATCTCTCCAAGCGCTTTTATCAGTTGGTCCACTTCCTCCTTCGTCGTACGGTGACTGAAAGAAACGCGCAGAGGTGTTGAGTTTTCCATTTCATCGTCTGACAACACAGACATCATTACCATCGATGGTTTCCCCGCGCCTGAACTGCACGCACTGCCCTGCGAAACCGCCACGCCGCGCATATCCAACTGCAAGCCGATCAACGGATTCTTAAAAGGCAACAAAACGCTGAGCACCGTAAACAGGCTTTTCTCGGGTTCCGCACTTCTACCGTTGAATTTTACACCGGGGATATTGCTTATCAGTCGATCGACTGCGTAGGCTTTGACTTCTTGCATATATTCAGCGTAATCGTCAAGATGTTTCATGCAGATATCCATGGCTTTTCCCATCCCTGCAATTCCGCAAATGTTTTCCGTTCCTGCGCGCAGACTGCGCTCCTGCGGTCCGCCGGTAATTAAACCTTTTAATCCCGATGACTTACGGATGTATGCAAAACCCACGCCTTTCGGCCCGTGAAACTTATGCGCGCTGCAAGATGCAAAATCCAAGCCTATCTTGTTGAAATCCAATAGCAGATGCGCTACCGTTTGCACTGTGTCGGAATGGAACAGCGCGCCGTTTTCTTTGCACATTTTGGCTACGCGATCGATGTCAAGGAGGTTGCCTATTTCATTGTTGGCGTGCATTAGCGTTACCAAGGTTTTCTTGTCGGATGCTTTTAAAAGTTCTTCCAATTTATCGAGATCCAAGTCGCCTTTGTTATTCGGACGAAGGTATACCAACTCGGTGCCGCGCAGCTTCTTCATCTCCAGGCAAGTCTCGGCTACGCATTTATGTTCGAGTGGAGAAGTGATGATCCTCTCCACGCCCAGATGATCTACGCAGGACTTGATAATCATATTGTTGGACTCCGTGCCGCAAGACGTAAAGATGATCTCTGCGGGCTGCGCGCCAACGTAAGAAGCAATCTTCCGCCGGTTCTCTTCTATTACTGCTTTTGCCTCTTGGCCGATGCTGTGCGTGGAAGACGGATTGCCGTATTGTGTTTTCATGACGTCTACCATCGCATCAATCACTTCATCCAACAGCGGCGTGGTAGCGGCATTATCCAGATAGGTTTTTACCATTATGTATTTGGGAATTAAAAAAGCCGGATAAAATTAATGAAAATATCTGAAGTAGCTTTCGTCGGCCCACTTCAGCATGGCTGCATCTCCGGCCGTATCGCCGAAGGCAATGATTTTATCGTACTTGGCAACATCTATCTCTTCCAAGATACGCTTGACCTTTTCATCGCCCTTGCAGTTGGCCGTAACAAAATCTCCTGCAAAACGGTGATTTACGTAGAGCGCCTTTGTACAGATTGCATCCAGACCCAAAAAATATGCAAAGGGCTTCACCCAAAGATCGATAGAGGCCGAGACCAAAACGCCATGGGATTCTTCGTCCAAATCACGAATAAAGTTCAGTGCCGCAGGACGGATGAGGCCTTTCCCCACTTCGTCGAAAAAAGACTGCGCACGCTCTTCCAAAACCTCTTTTCGCTCGTTCTTCAAGACCGATTTTACCAGACTGCGCTTTACACGCTCAGTCTCAGCCGGTCTGAATTTCATCCATAAAAAAAGAGGCAGATGGCGAACAAATTGGTAGCGGAACCTGCGCGGATTGTAGTAACTAAGAAACGACAGCATCGTATCCCGTGTGGTGAGGGTTCCGTCGAGGTCGAAACAATAAAGTTTGCGCATCGTCAAGTGTTGAGGGTTAGGTTGAAAATAACTGCCGCTGTACGGTTCGGTACTTTTACTCTATTTCTTGAAATAAATCTGCATTAAAAAAACAGCCAACCACACAATTAACGTCACCTGCAGATAACGGTCGCGGTAGACAATCTTCGTCGGTGATTCTGTGCGGTTGTATACCAGCGTCTGCTGCAGATAACGCAAAAAGGCAAAAACCACCAAGATCACTGTATAAAAAACCCGCGGATGAAAGCGCTGCTGGACCTCGGGTGAGAGCGTGAACATCAGATAGCAGACTATGGCCAGCGCACAGCTGATAGACAGTGCAATATCTGCAAACTGCACATTATAGCCGTCCAACGATCGTCTGGTTTTACCGCCTAAACGTGCGTTGATCAATTCGCCACGCCGCTTGCCGATGGCCAAAACCAAAGCCAGAACAAAGGTCAACAATATAGCCCACTGCGAGATGAAAATGCCCGTAATGTAGCCGCCGGCCAATACGCGCAACACAAAGCCAATAGCAATAATGCAGATGTCCACAATGGCTACATGCTTCAACCAAGCCGTATACAGCAGATTTAAAATGAAATAAGAAACGACCACCAGGATAAACCGCGTTAAATCTCCATCGATAAATTGATGGATTATCACAATGCCCGCAATTACTACTGCAATCAGAGATATAAACAATACCAAAGCGGCACGCGGAGAAATGGCACCTGATGCCAGCGGCCGATTGCACTTCTGCGGATGGCGGCGGTCGGCTTCTATATCGTTGTAGTCATTGACGGTATAAACGGCCGATGCCGTGACAGAGAAAATAAAAAATGCCGCCAAGCTTTTGAGAAACAGGTCGGCAGATAAAATATTTCCGGAGAAGAATAGCGGTAAGAAAACAAACAGGTTTTTTACCCATTGCTCAATCCGCATCAGTTTTAAGTAAGATGTCATACGCTGCAATCGCCGCAAAAATACGGATATAATCGTTTGTCCGATGTCAAACGGTAAATTCGCCAAAACAAAAGCCACCCGAGAAGGATGGCTTTATTTTGTAAGTTAAAACTGCGGTTAATAATTGCCGCCGGCTTGTTGTGCGTCTCTCACCATTTTCTCGTTGGCGGTAATGGCAAACTCCACACGACGGTTTTGCGCACGCCCCGAAGCGGTATCGTTTGAAGCGATAGGCTCACGCATTCCCATACCCATTGTGTTCAGACGAGCAGCAGACACGCCTCTTGCCGACAGATAATTGGCAACAGATTGCGCGCGACGCTCGGATAGACCTTGGTTATAAGCTGCCTTTCCGGTGCTGTCGGTATGTCCGTAGATATTGATATTGGTATCGGGGTTATTTTTGAACACCGTTACCAAACGATCAAGGTTGGCTTTGGCCGTAGGCGTAAGGTTTGCCGAGTCGAAATCAAAGTTTACCGTGTTTTCATTCAGTGTTACTTTGATCCCCTCGCCTACTCTTTCCACATCGGCGCCGGGAAGTGCTTCGTTGATCTCGCGTGCTTGCTTATCCATACGGTTACCGATAAGACCCCCCGCAACACCGCCCACTATGCCGCCCAGTACAGCACCCGCAGGCGCATTGTGACCGCGGCCGATGTTATTGCCCAGCACTCCGCCCAGCACGGCACCCGCCGTGGTACCGATTACGGCCCCTTTCTGAGTATTGTTGGCGTTTTGCACCGCTTCACAACTTGTCAATAGCAATGATCCGCTGAGAAACAGAGCAGCGATGTTGGTTTTATTAAATAGTTTCATTTTGAGAATTTTTAATTTTAGTTGATTTTTTGAAAATGATAAGTAACATTAAGCGGTCCCGTGGAAGACTGCACTCTTTGCATCAGATCGAAAGAAGTGGGAGTCTGGTTTTCCAATTGCAGAAAATATCCTGCCGTAACGTTCTTCGCTTTCTCGCCTTGCATCACCTTCTTGAAACTGAACTGACGCGAGGTGTCGACATTGAAAATGAAATCGGTTGTGCCGCCGGGGCAGCCTGCACCGTTGTTCAACGTGTAAGACCCCTTTCCGTTATTAGGCACCAAAACCCACTGGCTGCCAATGAAGCAATTCATGTCCGCCTGCTCATCAAATGGGCGAACAGCGAAGTTGCGATCATAATCTACCGAGGTGATCTGCCATGTACCTTTCAACTGTGCGGTGTCTTTGCGCGCAACCTGAGCTTGATTTGCCGTACTGCACGACATTGCGACGGTAGACGCCACCAAGCCTGCTATAAGTAAGTTTTTCATTTTCGTCTTGTTTAAAGTTCGATCGGCGTGTTAAATTAAAAAACTATGCCAAATTCTTCCGGCACCAATTATCCGGTAAGAAAAACTGCCGCTATTATCGATAGCGGCAGATAAGTTCATAACCGATATTATATTATTTCGCAAGAACGCGACGTGCACCTTTTGACGGAGTTGCCGTCTTGCGCAACACAGGTTTGGTCGTTTTGTTTTGGTAGAAGTTATTGTACGCATACTGTGCGGCCTTATACAAATCTATAACGCCACCCGAAGCGGAATAACTTGTAAACGGCACTTCCTGACCGGGCTGTGCTGCGGGACGGTTCACCGTTTTCATCAACGCTTCTTTTACCTGTTGCGGTGTTAATTGCGGCATATACGCAAACAATACAGCGGCTGCGCCGGCTACCACAGGAGAAGCCATAGAGGTTCCTTGCAGATACTCGTACTCGTTTTTAGGCACTGTGGAATAAATTTCTGCGCCGGGCGCAAAGAGATCTACGCGCTCGCTGTTGAAATTGGAGAAACCTGCGCGCAATCCGTCATTATCCTTGGTGCTGGCACCCACCACAATCATGTTGGTAACGAAAGGCTGCTTATCGTTTACCGATTTATAGTTTGTCGGGAAATACTCGTTTTCAACGATGTCCTCATTTTCATTGCCGGCGGCTTTAACCAGCAAGACGCCTTTGTCCTGAGCGTATTTAAACGCTTCCCACACCTTATCCTTGTTCGGAGAAATCGGTTTGCCAAAGCTCATGTTCAAGACCTTTGCGCCGTTGTCCACTGCGTAGCGGATGGCGTTGGCTACATCTTTATCACGCTCGTCACCGTCAGGCACGGCGCGCACTGTCATAATCTTTGCCACGCGCGAGGCTACCCCATACTGTATGTTGCCGTCGTGCGGGTACCCAGCTATGATACCCGCCACGTGTGTGCCGTGCTGTGCATCGGGGCCTTCATAATGGTTGTTGCCGTAAAAACGCTCGTTCACATCATCATAGTTGTCACCGACGATACCGCGCGGATCGAAGTCGAGATCGTACTGTTTTGTGGCTTGGGGTTCAAAGTAATCCAACGCTCCCTTCATCTGCTTGCTTAAAAACGCTTCCACTTCCGCAGGCGTTTTGCCGGCAAGTGAGGGATCGCGCAGCAGATTCGACAGCATATCCCGATACTGCGCTTGGTAAGCGTCCTTAGGCTGTATTTTTGCCAAGTTTTCTTGCGTCAGCGTCATGCCGTTTAACGTGGCTACAATTGCCGGAACGCGCTCTTGCAATGCTTTGTAATATTCGTAATTGCGGCGTGCCTCTATGCTCTTGCGCTGAAAAATATCCTTCGCCTTCATGTACATGGCAAACTCAGTCGGCATCTTGCCTTGGTTGGCCTTGTTCTGTGCAGAGTTTTCTCCTTCAAAGATCGGGCGGTATTTCTTGACCACGCGGGTGACTTCCATATTGTCGACATCTACGTCGCCGTCTTTCCCGCCTTGGAAATTCCAACCGTGGATATCGTCGACATATCCATTCTTATCGTCGTCTTTACCATTGCCGGCAATTTCGCCCGGATTCGTCCACATATTTTTAATAAGACCCGGATGGTCTACCTGAACGCCGCTGTCCAAGACTCCAACAACCACTGTTTGGGGCTTCAGACCTTTGGACTCCAAGAACCGATAAGCATTCTCTGTGTTAATACCGTAGACATTGGTGGTGGCAAAGTCTTTGTGATACCAAGTTGCCAAGTCTTTGTCTTCTTGAGCGTAACTGAAACTGATGGCTGCAAAGAAGGCAGCACTTATTAAGAATTTTCTCATTTAATAATTGATTTTTGAAAGATAAGTAGCCGCTTCCGGGCCGATGTTACAAAGCAGATCCAGCACTGAGAGATCTTTTAGGAATCCGTGACGATCTGAAAAAACCTGATAATACTCCGGCATATCGTAATCTGACTCTTGTTTTGCGCTGAACCGGTTCCTTAAATCCAAGTCTTCGGGTTGTTTCTCAAACGCTTCGTTCAACATGAACTTTTTGTCTGTTCTCATAATGCTTTGGATTACGGATAAAGCGTTCAGGTTAAAATCGATCAGCTTTTCAGGATGAAAATCCCAAAGGCTGCGCAGTTTGTCTTCATAGAACTCAAAATACGGAGATCGTCTGTAGGCAGACTCTACAGAGCGCCAATGCAGCACGGGCCAGCGCTCTCTGTATGAGATTTCCACATCACGCATCTTTGCTCCGCGTACATGCTTCACGGGAATGCTTAATGACAATCTTCCGTTGGCTCCGTAGATATTGCAGCGGTTGCGGTAGGTTTGTTTCAGGAAGCTTTCCTGTTGTTCTAAGATTACTCTGCGGCCCGGTTTGGTAAATTCGTGCAACCAGCTCAGCGGCGGCAGATAGAAAACAGGCAGCAGTGCATCAGTCATCCTTCTTCTTCTTTCCGAAGAGCTTCATGAAATATTCCCAACCGAAAAACAGAATCAGAACTGCGGCGGCAATCCACCAATATGATGTTTTGTCTTTATCGCCGGTGTTGGTGGCCTTGAACATTCTGTTCCAGCGGATTTTCTTCGGGCCTTCGTCAAAGGCTCCTTGGATGCTCAGCCAAGTAAACATAGGTTTGCCTACGATATTTTCTTCGGGCACAAACCCAAAGAAACGACCGTCCAAGGATGCATCTCGGTTGTCACCCATCATGAAATAATAATCCTGTTGAATTTTATATTCATTGGTTTCCCGGTCGTTGATGAATATCTTACCGTTGCGGTTTTCCAATTTATTACGCTCGTAATTGGCAATTAGCCATTGGTATTCCGGCAGATTGTCGGCGGTAAGTTTTATAACCTCGCCCTTGCGCGGCACACGGATCGGGCCGTACCAATCCTGATTCCAAGGCTTATTGAGCGGGAATATGGTGTTGGTAGTATCAATCTTCGTTTGGGCCGCATCAAAGTAACGAATCTCTTGTTGACCTTTCGGAGAGATAACTTCTTGCATCTCTATAACCTCGGGCATTTCTTTTATTTGTGCGGCAATTTCATCCGTAAGACCTTGGAACTGATAAGCGAATCCGTTGTCGGTTTGGCCTTCTTGCACCGGAAGGTAACCGAATATTTTCCAGATACGGTTGATGTCCAGCTGCGCTCCCGTATAAACCAAATAAGAATGTTGCACCTCTGCATCGGCCATGCGCTGCTCAGGTTGACCGTTTACAAACAGTCGACCCCCGCGCATTTCCACAATGTCACCACCTACAGCCACAGCGCGCTTTACATACGGGTCTTTTCTATCGGTTGCCACATGCACCGAATCTCGCGGATAGTTGAAGACCACGATATCGTTGCGCTTAACCTTTTCCCAACCCGGAAGACGGAAGTACGGCAACCTTACCGATTCCAAATAAGATTTCGGGTCGTCTTTGGGATTTCCTTTTTGTCCGGCATCATAGATGGTTCCTTGCAAAAACGGAATGGCGACAGGCCGCATCGGGAAGCGATAGCCGTAATTTAATTTATTGACGAACAAGAAATCGCCCACCAACAACGTACGCTCCATCGACCCTGTGGGAATGCCGAACGGCTGAGTGACGAATGTATGAATTACCGTGGCAAAAACCACCGCATATACCACCGAGCCCCAGAAGGTTTCTTTTTTCTCTTCTTCCGGCGTATCTGCTGTTTCCGCCGGCACGGTATTCTTGCCGTAGTTGACCGCTGCAATATATATGAACGGAAGAATCACCGTCAACAGCCGCTGCACAAAACTAATCCTGCCGAATTGCTTCATCAGAAACAGATGGAAGACGCTCATCATCACCGGCCCCACAATGGGCAGATATGAGAGAACCGCCCACCAGCGCGGATGTCCCGTGCGTTTTAAAATCAAATAGTAATTGTAAAACGGCACAAAAGCCATCCACGGTTTGTAACCCATCATTTTGAAAAGACGCCATGCGGAAAGACCGAGAAAGACCGACGCAATCAGCACATAAACCGTATAGGTAAGAATATAATTCATATAGTAATGCTATAAAAAAAGCTTTATGGAAAAGCTTTTACAATATTATCAAATTCCGAGAACATCCGACATGCCGAAAACGCCCTGCTTTCCGGGAAGCCATTCGGCGGCGATGACTGCGCCCAATGCAAAACCGCTGCGGTTGAATGCGGTGTGTTTTATCTCGATCTCGTCCACTTGCGATGTGTATCTGACGGAATGCGTGCCGGGAACCTCATCTGTACGGATCGAGAAAATCCCCAGTTCACCACCTTGTGTTTCCTCTGCCTTCCAAGCGTTGAAACCTGAATTGGCTATAATGCCCTCGGCCAAAGAAATGGCCGTGCCGCTGGGCGCATCCTTTTTATGTACATGATGAATCTCTTCCAGCTGCGGTTTGTATTCGGGAAACGCTTGCATCAACTTTGCCAGCTTTTCATTGAGAGCGAAGAAAAGATTGACAC
>WKJB01000224.1_pt1 | contig 12811 bp, 10 predicted proteins | sample 5403331 | NCBI WGS metagenome assembly WKJB01 (sample SAMN13198853, study PRJNA488119) | plastic metagenome | isolation source: water-polyurethane dispersion (WPUD) containing a polyether... | place: Mexico: Mexico City | collected 2016 | reverse complement strand
GATCCGAAGCATCGTGCTCGACCCAGCCGGAAGACGGGAAATGCTGCGGGAATTCGTGCTGGGCGCTTGCCACCGCGCGCAGACCCGCATCGAACAGGATCGCGCGCGAGGACGTGGTGCCCTGATCTATGGCAAGAATGTGGGTCATCGGCGGCCTGCTGGCTTCGGGGTGATGCGCAGGCTGCACCGCGGCAAACAGGCGGTCAAGAGCAGCTTTCGTTTCCGGGCGGAGCGCCGGCGATCCGAACATCCGCGACGGCTCCCGGCCCGGCAGGGAACGCTTGCGCGCGGGGGCGGATCGCTTACAGTGATCGCGGTCCAGCCGATGGAGAGCGCCCTTGGCCCTCAGCATACGCCAGAGCGAAATCCTTGAACTCGCCCGCGCCGAGGGGCGGGTTCTGGTCGAGGACCTGGCGCAGCGTTTCGACGTGACCTTGCAGACGATCCGCCGCGACCTGGGCGAAATGGCGGGCGCCGGGCTTCTGGACCGGGTGCATGGCGGCGCGGTGCCGCGCGCCGGCGCGGTGAACCTGGGCTATGAGGCGCGGCGGCGCATGAATGCCGCGGCCAAGGCCGCCATCGGCGCCGCCTGCGCGGCGGAAATTCCCGACAATTGCAGCCTGATCCTGAACCTGGGCACCACGACCGAGGCGGTGGCCCGGGCGCTGATCCACCATTCTAACATCACCGTCGTCACCAACAACATGAACGTCGCCAATATCCTGCTGGCCAATCCGGGCTGCGAGATCATGGTGGCGGGCGGCGCGCTGCGGCGTTCGGACGGCGGGCTGGTGGGCGAGCTGACCACCCAGTTCTTCGAGCAGTTCAAGGTCGATTACGCGGTGATCGGCACCTCGGCGCTGGACCATGACGGCGACCTGCTGGATTTCGACCTGGCCGAGGTCCGGGTCAGCCGCGCCATCCTGCGCCAGTCGCGGCGGGCCTTCCTGGTCACCGACCATTCCAAGCTGGGCCGCCCCGCCCCGGCCCGCATCGCCAGCCTGTCCGAGCTGGACACGATCTTCACCGACCGGCCGCTGCCCGAGGACCTGACCCGGCGCTGCGCCGAATGGGGCACCGCAGTGCGGGTCTGCCCGCCGGCCGGCGGCTAGGCTTCAGGTCACCGCCGCGCGCAGGGCGAAGCGCGGGTCCCGCCAGCTTTCGCCGCGCAGGACCTCCTCGAGCAGTTCGGCCGCGCGCAGCACGTCGACATGGCGCAGGTAAAGCGGCGCGAAGCCGAAGCGCAGCGTCGAGGGCGCGCGGAAATCCCCGATCACTCCGCGCGCGATCAGCGCCTGCATCACCGGCCAGGCGTGGTCGTGGCGGAAGGCGACCTGGCTGCCGCGGCGGGCGCCGTCGCGCGGGCTTTCCAGCGCCAGCCCCAGCCCGGCGCAGCGCGCCTCGACCAGCCGGATGAACAGGTCGGTCAGGGCCAGGCTTTTCGCCCGCAGCGCCGCCATGTCCACCCCGTCCCAGATCGCCAGCGCGCCCTTCAGCGCCCGCATCGACAGGATCGGCTGGGTGCCGCATTGAAAGCGGCGGATGCCGGGATCGCCCTCGTAGCCGGTCTCGAAGGCAAAGGGCCGGGCATGGCCCCACCAGCCGCTGAGCGGCTGGCGCGCCTGCCCCTGATGCCGGCGCGCGACATAGACGAAGGCGGGCGAGCCCGGCCCGCCGTTCAGGTATTTGTAGGTGCAGCCGACCGCAAAATCCGCCCCGGCCGCGTCCAGCTCGACCGGCAGGGCCCCGGCCGAATGGCACAGGTCCCAGACGGCGACGGCCCCCGCCGCCTGGATGCGGGCGGTCAGCGCGGCCATGTCGCGCAATGCGCCGGTCTTGTAGTTCACATGGTTGACCAGCACGGCGGCGACATCGGCGTCCAGCATGTCCTCGATGGCCGGGCCGTCCACGCCCTCCAGCCGCAGCCGCGCGCCGGGCAGGGTCGAGACCACGCCCTCGGCGATATAGAGATCGGTCGGGAAGCTGCCGCTTTCAGCGACGATGGTGCAGCGCCCCGGCCGCAGGCCCATGGCGGCATGCAGCGCCTTGTAGATGTTGACCGAAGTGGTGTCCGCCACCACGACCTGCCCCGGCGCCGCGCCGACCAGCCCGCCGATGCGGTCGCCCAGCTCGACCGGCAGGTCGAACCAGCCGGCGCCGTTCCAGCTGCGGATCAGCCCGCCCGCCCATTCGTCGCGGGCGGCGCGCAGCAGTTCCTCTTGCGCGGCGCGGGTCGGGACGCCCAGCGAATTGCCGTCCAGATAGATCTCGTCCGGGGACAGGATGAAGGCGTCGCGCAGATGGCGCAGCGGGTCCTGCGCGTCCATCGCCTCGATCGCGGCACGGTCGGGAAGGGTCATGGTCCGTCCTTGGCTGTTCATTCCGGCGCCGGGCCGGTCGAGTTGCGGATGATCAGCTCATGCGGGCCGACGCGCTGCAATTCCTTCAGCGGCCGGCCCTCCAGCAGGCCGGCCAGGCAATCGGCCAGCGGCTCCCAGCTGTCGCGCAGCGGCGCCTTGGTCACGCTGAGCGCCGGGAAGAAGGCCGAGGCCCGCAGCGCCGGCATATGGTCGTCATGCGCCATGACCGAGACATCGCCGGGGATCGACAGCTCCAGCGCCTCCAGCGCCTTGTAGACCCCCTTGGCGATATGGACATGGCTGCAGATGATCGCGGTGGGCCGAGGCCCGCCCAGGCGGAACATCTCGACGGTCGAGATCAGCCCCAGCGCCTCGGTCATCTCGCCGTGGCGGGTCAGCGCCGGGTCGAAGGCGATGCCGGCCTCGTCCAGCGCCCGGCGATAGCCGCGCATCCGGGCCGAGGCGAAGCTGAGCCCCTGCCGGCCGTTGATCAGCGCGATGCGCCGGTGGCCCAGCCCGGTCAGGTGGCTGGCCATCTGGTGCATGATGCCCTCGTTCTCGATGTCGAAATAGGCGTGGTCGGGCGCGGGTCCGATGCGGCCATGCACGACGAAGGGGATGTCGTTCTGGCGCAGGAAAGCCGCGCGCGGGTCGTCGTCCAAGGGGCTGAACAGCACGAAACCGTCCAGCATGCCGTTGCCGATCAGGCGCTGATAGACCTCGACGATCGGCGCGTCCTGCCGCGCGACATGCAGCACGAACTGCATGCCGCGGCCCGAGAACTGCGCCGACAGCCCGGCGACGCCCTCGATGAACAGCCCGTCCTGGGCCAGATTGGTCGATTGCGGCACCACCAGCGCCACCATGCCCGAGCGCCCGGTGACCAGCTTGCGCGCCGAGATATTGGCCTGATAGTTCAGCGAACGCGCCACGGCCTTGACCCGCTTGCGCGTCATCTCGTTCACGTCGGAATGGTCGTTCAGCGCCCGGCTGGTCTGGGTGATCGACAGCCCGGCGGCGCGCGCGACATCCTTCAGCGTGGCCAATTCCCCAGCTCCTCCGGAAAGCCCGGGCCGCAGTCCTGCCGCCCCCGCAATGTCTAGAGCATCCGCCCGCACCGGTCCATAGCGGCGGCCCGGCCCGCCGGCGCGGGCAGGGGGTCAATAGCGCAGCCGGGCGTAATAGGAATGCTCGGCCTCGGCCCGGGCCTGACCCAGCGTGACGATGCCGCGCGCCCCGAGCAGCGGCAGAAGCCGCAGGAAGACCTGGGCGGTCACCAGCGCGTCGCCGGCGGCATTGTGGCGGTGGGTGATCTCGACCCCCAGCCGCGCCGCGATGGCCTCGAGCGAATGCGAGGGCTCGTGCGGCTGGGCGATGCTGGCCAGAAGCAGCGTGTCCAGCACCGGCTGGTCGAAGCGCAGCCCGGTCGCGGCCTCCTTCATTTGCAGGAAGCGCATGTCGAATGCGACGTTATGGCCGACCAGCACCGTGTCCGAGGCATAGGCGTGGAAGGCCGGCAGCACCTCGGCGATGCGGGGCTGGCCCCGCACCATCTCGGGGCGGATGCCGTGATAGGGGATCGACTCGGGCGGGATCTCGCGGCCCGGATCGACCAGCTGGTCGAAGCGCTCGCCCCCCAGAAGCTTGCCGTTCAGGATGCGCACCGCGCCGATCTGGATGATCTCGTCGCCCTGGCCCGGGTTCAGCCCGGTCGTCTCGGTGTCGAAGACGGTATAGGCCAGCCGCTCCAGCGGCTGGTCGTCCAGAGAGCGGCTGGAATCGCTGGCCGCGAACAGGTCGAAATCGTAGAATTCGGGCCGCGCCTCCAGCACCGCGGCCTCGGGTCCGGCCTCGGCGGTGGGCAGCAGGAAACGAAGGAAGGACAGGCCCGCCGGGCGGTCCTGCTCCAGCCACAACTCGCCGCCGTGCCGCTCGGCGATGTCGCGGGCGGCGGCCTGCGCGCCGCCGCTGGCGCCGGCAGACGGCGCGGCCGGATCAAGCGGCCAGACCAGATCCAGATGCGCCCAGCCCGGCGTCGCGGCAGGCGCAAGGCGCAGCGTCAGGGACGGCATGCCCTGCGGCCCCGACAGCGATTCCGCCAGCGCGCCCAGCGCCTGGATCAGCGAAAAGCTGTCCAGCCGCAGCCAGAGTTCCCCGTCGGCATTCTCGACCTTGGCCACCCGCCCGGTCTGCGCCAGCACATGCTGGGCCGCCGCCGCCAGCAGGTCGTCGCCCAGCATCTCCTGCAGGGGCCAGCGGGTCAGGATCTCTTGCGAGGCATCCGCCGTCATCGCCGCCAGCCGCTGACCCATGGCCGCCACCTCGTCGCGGACGATGGCATGGAAACCGTCGCGCTCGGCCGGCTCCAGGTCCGGATAGTCCAGCATGTCCAGCGCCGCCTGCATGTTGGCCAGCGAGGCGCGGCTGGCCTCGGTCAGCTCGGTCAGGCTGCGGTCGCGGCGGGACTGGGCGGCGTAGTCGCGGGTGATGTCGTCCAGCAGCAGCACATAGCCGCTGATCGCATCGGGTGCGCCGCCTTGCGGACGCACCGGGGCCAGCACCACATGCAGCAGGCTGCCCGAGGGCGTGGTGGTGACGAATTGCGCCGAAACCGCCATGTCGCCGCGGGCGATATGCCGGTCCACCGTCTCGCGCGCATGGTCGATCAGCGCCCGGTCGATCACCGCGTGGATCGAGCGTCCCAGCCCGATCAGCTCGGCCCCGCCGGCGATGGGCTGGCCGCCCGAGACGCGATGAAACAGGCCGCGGGCATGGTCGTTGTAAAGCAGGATGCGGCCGTCGAGATTGCAGACGACGACGCTTTGGCGCAGCTCGGCCATCAGCGCGCCAAGCTGGTCGCGTTCCTGCGCCACCTTCTGCTGCGCCTCGGCCACCAGCCGGGCCATGTCGGTCCGCAGGGTCTGGCGCTGACCGGCCAAGCGGTTCACCGCCTCGGCCAGCGCGGCAGGGGCACCGGGGGCGTCGGCCTGAAGCAGCGGGGCATCGGCATTGTCGGCCAGCAGCCGCGCCGCATCGGCCAGCCGCGCCGGGGCCCGCACATGGCGGGCATGCAGCCGCACGGCCAGCCAGCCGGCCAGCGCCGCGCCGGCCAGCCACCAGCCGAACAGGATCGCGCCGCTGCCATGCAGCGCCGGGGCAAGCGCCGCCCCAAGCCCGGCGCGCTGATCCGGCGGCAACGCGGCCCCGAACAGCACCGCGCCGGCCAGCGCCCAAAGCGCCAGGGCCAGTCCCGGCGCGGCGACAAGCAACAGGCGGCGCAGGCCGGGCTTCATGCCAGCATCTCGCGGATGCGGACGATCAGATCGCGGGTCGAGAAGGGCTTCGTCACATAGGCGTCGGCACCCGCACCCATGCCGCGGGCGATGTCGGTGTCGCGGCCCTTGGCGGTCAGCATCATGATGCGGATGCCGGAGAGGTCGGGATCGGCGCGCACCGCCTCGCAGACCTCGAATCCGGTCATGCCCGGCATGGCTGCGTCCAGCAGCACCAGCCGGGGCCGCTCGCCGCGGATCATCGCCAGCGCCTGCGTGCCGTCGGGGGCCACCAGCACCTCGTAACCCTCGCGCTTCAGCATGAAGGACAGCGACACGACGATGTTCGGCTCGTCATCCGCGATCAGCACCCTATCCGTCATCGGACCCTCCCTTGCTGTGAAGCGGCAGGCTGAAGGCGAAGCACGCGCCCTGCCCCGGCTGGCTGTCCAGCCACATCCTGCCCCCCAGATTAACCACGATCTGCCGGCTGATCGGAAGCCCGAGCCCGGTGCCGGGCGGGCGGTTTCCGGCCTCGCCGCCCTGGCGGAACTTGTCGAAGACGGCGGCCTGGTCCTCGGGCGCGACGCCGGGGCCGTTGTCGCGCACCGTGACCACCAGCTCGTCGCCGCGCTGGCGCAGCGCCACCTCGACCCGGCCGCGGCCCTCGGGGACGAATTTCGCGGCATTCGACAGCAGGTTGACCAGAACCTGCGTCACCCGGTCGGGATCGGCCAGCACCGCCGGCACCCGGTCGGGCAGGTCGGCCAGCACCTCGGCGCCGCGCTCGCGGAACAGCTCGGCGGTCGAGCGCAGGGCCGCCGCGACCAGCGCCTTCATGTCCACCTCGGTGTTGTGCCATTCCGCCATGCCGGATTCGATCTTGGCGAGGTCCAGCACCTGGTTGACCAGCCGGCTCAGCCTTTCGCTTTCCGACAGGATGATGTTCAGGAACTCCTCGCGCTCCTGCGGCTGGATGTCGGGCGTGTCCAGCATCAGCTCGGTCAGTGCCCGGATCGAGGTCAGCGGCGTGCGCAGCTCATGCGTGACCGAGGACATGAAGTCGTCCTTGAGCTGGTCGAGGCTTTTCAGCTTTTCATTGGCGGCGCGCAGTTCGACCGTGGCTTCCTCAAGCTCTCGGGCGTAGTTGCGCACCTGCGAGGCCTCGTCGATGATCTCCAGCACGTCGCCGACGCTCAGCGGCTCCTCCTGCGCCACCGATTCCACCATGACCCGGGCCGAGGCGGTGCCGATGGCGCCGGCGATCTGGCGCTCGATCCGATCGACCAGCCGGGCATCGGCAGTCAGGCTGTCCAGCGCGGTGCCGGTCTCGCGCGCGTGGTCGCGAAACAGCGCCTCGGCCCGCGCGGCGCCCAGAAAGCGGCCCGCCAGCCGGCGCAGATCCTCAAGCCGCGCCCGACCGCGCCAGAACACCGGCTGCGCCTCTCCGCGCTCGAACACGTCGACGAACAGCAGCGCCTGGCTGGCCTCGCGCGCCGAGGCGCGGCCCATGAGCGACAGGCCTACGTAAAGCCCGATATTGACCGTCAGGCTCCAGAACAGCGAATGGGTCAGCTCGTCAAAGCCGGTCAGCCCGAACAGGCGCTGCGGCGCCAGGAAGGTCAGGCCGAAGGGACCGTCGAGGAAGCCCGCCCCGATCCAGCCCGAACGCGCCAGCGAGGGCAGCATCAGGGTATAGGCCCAGACCAGCGAGCCGCCGATCAGCCCGCCAAGCGCCCCGGCCCGCGTCGCACCCTGCCAATACATGCCGCCCAGCAGCGCCGGGGCGAATTGCGCCACCGCGGCAAAGCTGATCAGCCCGATCGAGACCAGCGCATAGGCCTCGCCCGCGATGCGGAAATACAGATAGCCCAGCAGCAGCACCAGAAGGATCGCGGCGCGGCGGATGTTCAGCAAAAGCCGGGTCAGGTCGCCGCCGGTGCGGGCAAAGCGGCCGCCGCGCAGCAGCGCCGGCATCACCAGGTCGTTGCAGACCATGGTCGAGACGGCGACGGTCTCGACGATGATCATGCCGGTCGCCGCCGAAAGCCCGCCCAGATAGGCCAGCAGCGCCAGCCATTCCATGCCCTGCGACAGGGGCAGCGTCAGCACGTAGCTTTCCGCCCCCGCCCCGCCGTCGCCAAGGATCAGCATGCCGCCGATGGCGATGGGCAGCACGAAGATGTTGATCAGCAGCAGATAGGCCGGAAACAGCCACGAAGCGCGCAGGATGTGCCGCTCGTTCACGCATTCGACCACCATCATCTGGAACTGGCGCGGCAGCATCAGGACCGAGAGCATGGACAGAAGCGTCAGCGCGAACCATTGCGCGCCCTGGAAGCCCTCGAATCCCTCCCCGCCCAGGCGCAGGAGGCCGGCGATGTCGGGCTGGGCCTGCGCGCGCGCCCAGATGTCGCCCATGCCGCCGAAAAGCCCGTAGGTGACGAAGACGCCGACCGCCAGAAAGGCCGCAAGCTTGACCGCGGATTCAAAGGCGATGGCGGCGACCATGCCCTCGTGCCGCTCGGACAGGTCGAGGTGGCGGGTGCCGAAGACCACCGCGAAGCCGGCCAGAGACAGCGCCATATAAAGCGTGCCGTCGCGCCACCAGGCGGCATCGGACTGGCCCAGGCCGCCGGTCAGCGCCTCGTAGCCGGCCGAGACCGCCTTCAGCTGCAAGGCGATATAGGGCAGGATGCCGACCACGGTGATCAGCGTCACCAGCGCCGCCAGCAACGGGCTCTTGCCGTAGCGGCTGGCGATGAAATCCGCGATCGAGGTGATGCGGTAGCTGCGCGCGATCCGCACCATCTTGCGCAGCACCAGCCAGGCCAGCAGCATGGCCAGCATCGGCCCCAGATAGATCGGCAGGAACCACACCCCGCCCGAAGCCGCCCGGCCCACGCTGCCGAAATAGGTCCAGGCCGAGCAATAGACCCCCCAGGACAGCGCATAGACAAAGCTGCTGTCGATCAGCGAGCGGCCCTGATCGGCGCGGCGGTCGCCATGCGCCGCCACCGCGACCAGCAGCAGCAGATAGCCGAAGGAGACCGCAAGGACGAGGCCGGGCTGGATCATCCGTCCCGCTCCTTCTGCTTCTCCGGCTCCTTGCCGCCCCGCCCGCCGCGCGACGCGCTGACCCAGGCCAGCGCCGCGATCAGTCCCGCCCAGATCACGAACAGCGCCACCGGCAGAAGCGGCAGGCCAAGCACCGTCAGCGGCTGGTCCCAGATCAGCAGCAGCGGAAAGTTGAACAGCAGGAAACCGGCGCCGCACAGCGCCAGCAGCACCTGCGCCGGGGGTCCGTCGCGCCGCCTCATAGCAGGTCCAGCCGGTAATGCTGGCCCAGCCATTGCTTGAAGTCCCGCACGATGTTCAGTGAATCGCGCAGGGCCTGCCGGTCCAGCCGGCCCAGCTCGGCCGGGCGGATGCTGTTGTCGGGCGCCTGCCCGCGGGCGATCTGCGCCAGGTTGCTGTCCAGCTTCAGCGCCATCATGCAATGCAGCGCATCGGCCAGGTCGCGGGCCAGCCCGGCGTCGATGCGCCCCGCCGCGGACAGCGCCTGCAGCCGGGCGGCGGTGCCGGTCGCGGCCACGCCATGCTCCAGCGCCAGCGCCCGGGTGCCATGCACCACCGGAAAGATGCCCAGCTTCTTCAGGTCGATCTCGGCCGCTTCGGGCCCGCGCAGGCCCGGCAGGCGGCGCCACCAGCCGCCCTCGGCGCCGCTGTCGAACTGCCGGATCGCGGCGGCGAAGCGGGCGTGAAAGCTGTCGCTGCCGGTCAGCATCCGCCGCAACCGCTCGCGCAGCGCGGCCAGCAGGCTCTCGTCCCCGGCGACGGCGGCGGCGTCGAGGAAGATGGCCAGGTTCATCGGCCCCTCGGGGTCGTCGCCATGGATCCAGTCGCGCAGCGTGTCGCCGAAGCCCCGCACATCCTGGCACCACAGCGGCCGGCTCAGCATGATGCCGCCCGGACAGGGCGGATAGCCGAAGGAAATCAGCGCCTCGGTGAAGGCCCGCGTCACGCGGTCGAGCCCGTCGAAGGCGAAACCCTCGCGCAGGATCAGCGCATTGTCCTGATCGGTGCGGATGATCTGTTCGGACCGGCCCTCGCTGCCCATGACGATCAGGCAGCTGTTCTCGCGCAGCGCCTGCGGCGCCAGCATCTGCCACAGCCGGCGAAAGATCTGCCGGTTCAGCCCGCCCACCAGCCCGGCGATGACCTCGATGCGGACGCCGTCGCCGTGCAGGACGCGGATCAGCGCCTCGACCTGTGCTGCGGGCCGGGCCAGTTCGGCCGGGCTGGTCGCCCGCGCGATCTCGGCCGAGACCAGATGAGACTGGTTGGCCAGGAAGCCCATCAGGTCCATCTGGCTGAGGATGCCGACCACCTCGTCGCCCTTGCGCACCAGCACGCGGTGGATGCGGTGCCGCAGCATCAGCATCATCGCGTCGTAAAGGTCGTCCTCGACCGAAACCGAGCGGGGGGTGAAGCTGGTGAAGTCGCGCACCTTCAGCGCCGCGGGCGGCGCATCGCGCAGGATCGCCTGCACGAGGTTCGTCGTGGTGAAGATGCCGAGCCTGTCGCCGTCGCGCACCAGCGCATCGGCAATGCCGCGCGCCGCCAACTCGCCGCAGAGCGTGACCAGATCGGTATCCGCATCGACGAAATGCGGCTTGCGCAGGATGGCGTCGCGCACCCGCGCGGTGACCAGCGTCACCATCTCGCGCTGCTCGTGGCGCAGCGGATCGTCGGCCCCCGTCACCGCCCGCCCTCCTGCGCGCCGGATGCGGACCAAACCTTGCCGTCAGAGGAATCACGCATGGCCCCCTGCCCCTCCCAACCCTGTAACCGCGCCGTGCCAGGCCCTTGCGGGCGCTGCCCGGCGCCAACCGGCGTTCCTCCTGCTCGCGTTCCATTGATAGGCCCAAGCGCGGGGCCTTCACAACACCCGGCGCATGACGAGAGGTGATGTGAACCGATGCGGTGGATGCCCCCACCCGCCGGCATCTTGTATGCCATGATGGTTTGCGGCGCTACTGGCGGAGCAACCCGTCTGCGTGGTGGCCATGGAGGCCTGCGCCACGTCGCATCACTGGGGCCGCGTGGCGCAATCCCACGGTCACGAAATACGTCTGGTGCCTGCTGTGTATGTGAAGCCGTTCGTAAAGCGCCAGAAGCATGGCCGGGCTGATGCTGAGGCCATGGCGGAGGCAGCCCTGCGCCCGGCCATGCGGTTCGTGGCGGTCAAGAGTGCCGACACACAGGGTCGCGCGTCGTCCATCGGGCTTGAACCGATGGCGCCCTGATGGACGACCGTTTCGGACGCATCAACGCCTGGTCCGGCAGCGCAACCAACTCATCAACGCCCTCCGCGGGCATCTGGCCCAGTTCGGACTGGTGGCGCCGAAGGGGCCGGCGAGCCTGAAGGTCTTGGAGAACGCGCCGGCAGATCCGGCCAGCGATGTACCAGGCCCTGTCCGGGAGATGGGCGCGATCTAAGTCGTGTTGACAAAAGGGCTTCCGCTGGTCGGCGACCTATGATTCAAGCTCATTACGACCCTGGAACTGAACCATGGTCCCGTAACTCACCAAAATCAGCGCCCGGCAAACCCGGTGCGGTTCAATGCGGGCGACCGGCGCCGGTTCTGCTTGCGAAAAAGCCCTTGTTTCCGCGATGCCCGATCCATATACGGGGCGACGGAGACGTGGCCGAGTGGTCGAAGGCACACCCCTGCTAAGGGTGCAGGCGGGAAACCGCCTCGAGGGTTCGAATCCCTTCGTCTCCGCCACTTGCACATTGCAAACCCGAAAACAGGTCCCTCGCGGGGCCTTTTTCTTTATGTGCCAAAGGGGTTTGCAGAGACCATCCGCCCTTCGGAGACGGCCCAGCCGCGCGAGATCGGTCTCCAAACGCCCGCCGTCTCTTTCCACCCGCCCTGCGCTCTCGGCGAGACGGGTTCAAAACTCCCATATATTTCAGTGAAATAACGAGGTTGCGTTGCGCCCGTGTTTCGCTGGTTCCGGCTTGTCTCAAAGCAGACGGAGGCGGGACACGGGCGGCGTGGTGGTTGGTATTTCTTGGGAGTTTTGCGCGAAGTCTCTGATGACAAACGCAGTTTCCGCCCCTAGCCTGGCGCGATGTCGAACGGGCCCTGGACAGATCAAGAGAACGACCTGATCGTCGCGGATTACTTCGCGATGCTGGCCGACGACGTCTCTGGTCGCCCCTACAACAAGACCGAGCACCGGCGCGGGCTGCTGCCGCTGTTGAATGATCGGTCCGAGGGATCGGTCGAGTTCAAGCACCAGAACATCAGCGCGGTGCTGAAGGGGCTGGGTGAGGACTGGATCCCGGGCTACAAGCCCGCCTTCAATTTCCAGATGACGCTGGTGGATGCCGTGGCGCGCTGGCTGGCGCTGAATCCGGCTTGGCTCGGTCGCCATTCGCGTACAGGAGCGCCGACTGGTCTAGCGGAGGCACGGCCGATCTGGATCGGGCCGCCGCCCACGTTGTCGAACCAGCCGGCGCCGCAGGAGCTGGAGCAGATGCTGCACATCGCCCGCAAATTCGATGTCGCGGCGAGAGACGAACGAAACCGGGCCCTCGGCCGTGCCGGTGAGGAGCGCGTCCTGGCGCATGAACGTGCAGCCCTCAAATCAGCGGGTCGCGACGATCTTGCGCGCAAGGTCCGGTGGGTTTCGGATGAGGATGGCGATGGTGCCGGCTACGATATCGCCAGCTTCGCGCCGGACGGCCGTCCGCGCCTGATCGAGGTGAAGACGACGAATGGATGGGAACGCACACCGTTCCACATCAGCCGCAACGAGCTGGCCGTGGCCGAGGAGCGGCGTTCGGAATGGTCCCTGTTCCGGCTCTGGAACTTCGCGCGCGAGCCGAAGGCGTTCGAGCTGCACCCACCGCTGGACGCGCATGTCTCGCTGACCGCGACGTCCTTTCAGGCGAGTTTTTGTTGAGATGCGACCACGATCAGCAGCTAATTAGTGCAATCCGAGCGTGAACTTTACCTTAACATCACTAAGCCAGCGTTCCTGATAGTGTGCCTTGAGATTGGCGGCGCCGATATTCAGCCTTGAAAGCGCTTGCTCCAAGGAGACCAGTTTGAACCGCGCCGGGTTTTCCGGAGGCTGATTGACGTTAGTTACGCAGCCATGGCT
>WKJB01000222.1_pt1 | contig 13059 bp, 14 predicted proteins | sample 5403331 | NCBI WGS metagenome assembly WKJB01 (sample SAMN13198853, study PRJNA488119) | plastic metagenome | isolation source: water-polyurethane dispersion (WPUD) containing a polyether... | place: Mexico: Mexico City | collected 2016 | reverse complement strand
GGGCTCGGAGGCCTCACCCCCGCCCAACGCGTTCACAACCTCACGGGGAAGAACACCTAGCGGGCGCGCATCCGTCCGATCAGCCGCCGAGCCGGAGCAGTCGGATCGCGTTCTCGCGCAGGATGCCGGGCATGACCTCGGGCTTGAGCACCGTCTGCTCGACGTCGCGCAGCCAGCGGTCGGGCGTGAGCAGCGGGAAGTCCGAGCCGAACAGCACCCGGCTCGTGAGGAGCGAGTTCGCGTAGCGCACGAGCTCGGCGGGGAAGTACCTGGGGCTCCAGCCCGAGAGGTCGATCCACGTGTTGTGCTTGTGGGTGGCGACCGCGAGGGCCTCGCCCTGCCACGGCACCGAGGGGTGGGCCATGACGATCTGCAGCTCGGGGAACTCGGCGGCGACCGTGTCGAGCAGCATGGGGTTCGACAGGCCGAGCCTGAAGCCGCGGCCGCCGGGCAGCCTCGCGCCGATGCCGGTCTGGCCCGTGTGGAAGAGCGCGACGACGCCGGCCTCGCTCAGCACCGTGTAGAGGGGGGAGTGGGCAGGGTCGCTCGGGTCGAATCCCTGCACGGTGGGGTGGAACTTGAAGCCGCGTACGCCGTTGTCCTCGATGAGCCGGCGGGCCGCATCGACGGCCGCGGCGCCCTGCAGCGGGTCGACGGAGCCGAAGGGGATGAGCACGTCGTTGTTGCGAGCCGCGCCCTCGGCGATCTCGGCGCTCGAGAGCGGGGGGGGGGTGCCCGAGGTTCGCGCGAACGTCGTCGTCGCGACTGCGGAGGGGGAGGGGCTGTTCGCCCGCGCGCGGGTCGCCGTGCGCGCCGCCGAGCGGCAGCAGCACGCCGAGCTTTCGGAGGCCGACCGCGCCCGCCTCGCCGAGCTCCTGCAGCTCATCGCCTTCCCGGAGTGAACGGCCCGGCCCCAGGACGCGGGGCGGGGAGGGGGATACGCCGGATGTCATGATGGTGCGCATGACGACGAAGCCGAGACGGGTGGTCGTCGCCATCAATCCGTCCGCATCCTTCGGTGCGAGCCGTGATGTGGGCCCCGCCGTCGTGCAGACCCTGCGCGCGATGGGGCACGAGGTGACCTCGCTCACCGAGCCCGACTTCGAGTCGCTCCTCGCCTCGGCGCGTGCGGCCGTGCGGCAGAGGCCCGACGCGCTCGTCGTGGTCGGCGGCGACGGCATGGTCAACCTCGGCGCCAACGTCGTGGCCCGCACGAGGGTGCCGCTCGCGATCGTGCCGGCGGGCACCGGAAACGACATGGCGCGCGGCCTCGGGTTGCCGCTCGGCGACACGGAGGCCGCGATCCGCCGGGTGGGCGACGCGCTCTGGTCCGAGCCCCGCGCGATCGACGCGATGCGCGTGAGCTGGACGGATGAGGCGGGCGCCCCGTGCGAGCGCTGGGCCGCGGGCTCCCTCTCGGCCGGCTTCGACGCGATCGTCAACGAGCGAGCCAACAACATGCGCCGTCCGAAGGGGCCGAGCCGCTACATCCTGGCGCTGCTCGCGGAGCTGGCCCGGCTGCGGCCGCTGCGCTACCGCGTGACCCTCGACGGCGAGCTCGTGGAGCTCGACGCGCTGCTCGTCGCGGTCGGCAACAACGTCTCGCTCGGCGGCGGCATGCGCATCACGCCCGACGCGCTCCTCGACGACGGGCTGCTCGACGTCATGCTCGTGAAGCCTCTCAGCCGCGTCGCGTTCCTGCGCATCTTCCCCCGCGTCTTCAAGGGCGAGCACACCTCCGACCCGCGCGTGATCCTGCGTCGGGCGACGCGCATCCGCATCGAAGTGGCGGTGCCGCTCGTGGCCTACGCGGACGGCGAGCGGATGGGTCCGCTGCCCGTCGAGCTCGAGGTCGTGCCGGGGGCGATGCGCGTCCTCGCGTGAGCACTCGTCCGTTTTGGAATGCGCGCGAGGCGTGTGCCATAATCGTCAAGTTGTCGCGAACGGCCCCATCGTATAGCGGCCTAGTACGCCGCCCTCTCACGGCGGTAACGCGGGTTCGAATCCCGCTGGGGTCACCAACGCGCGAAGCCCGGTCCGAAAGGACCGGGCTTCGTGCGTTGTGGGGACTCCGGCAGGACGAGAAGCCGTCACCCTTGACGCGCCGCCCCGCCGCGCATAACCTACAACCAAATGGTTGTATCAATTGAGCTCAGCGACGCCGAGGTGGACCGCCTGTTCCACGCCCTCGCCGACGCCACGCGCCGCGACATCCTGCGCCGCAGCGTCGCCGGCGACCTCTCGGTGAGCCGCCTCGCCGCCGACTACCCCATGAGCTTCGCCGCCGTGCAGAAGCACGTCGCCGTGCTCGAGCAGGTCGGCCTGGTCACCAAGATCCGCAACGGACGGGAGCTGCTCGTGCGCTCCGACCCCGACACCCTCCGCCGTGCGCGGCTCGCCCTCGACCAGCTCGAGGAGGCCTGGCGGGGGCGCGTCGAGCGCATGGCCGCGGTCCTCGACGACGAATGACCACCGCATCCGAACACGAGAGAGACATGCAGATCACGGTCGACAAGGACCTCGCGAACGCGACGCTCACGGTCGAGACGCGCTTCGCCCACCCGATCGAGAAGGTGTGGGAGCTCTTCGCGAACCCGCGCAAGCTCGAGCGGTGGTGGGGTCCGCCCACGCATCCCGCGACGGTCGTGCGCCACGAGCTCGAGCCGGGCGGCGCCGTGCACTACTTCATGACCGACCCGGAGGGGAACCGCTACCACGGGATCTGGCGCGTGATCTCGGTCGAGGCGCCCGCGCGCATCGTCGCCGACGACTTCTTCGCCGACGAGGAGGGCGCGCCCGTCGAGGGCATGCCCACCTCGCACTTCGAGTACACCTTCGAGGCCGTCGACGGCGGCACGGTGCTCCGGTGCGTCTCGCGCTACGACACGGTCGAGGAGCTGCAGAAGACGCTCGACATGGGCGTGGAGGAGGGTCTGCGCGGCGCGATGAGCCAGATGGAGCCGTTGCTCGCGGAGGGCTGAGCCGCCCTCTACACTCGCGGCATGGCGAAGAAGACGATCACCATCCTCACCGACGACATCGACGGCACGGAGCTTCCGGCCGGATCGCGCAGCACCCGCTTCGCGCTCGACGGCGTCGAGTACGAGATCGACCTCTCCGCTGAGAACGCCCGCGCCCTCGCCGACGCCCTCGCGCCGTACATCGCCGCAGGGCGCCGGGTGGGCGGATCGCGCGCCGCGTCGGCGCCCCGCACGCGCTCGCGTTCGACGGGCAAGGACGCCGACCGGCTCGCCGCGATCCGCGCATGGGCGCAGGGCAACGGCTACACGGTGGGCGACCGTGGCCGCATCAAGGCCGAGATCGTCGAGGCGTACGAAGCCGCGAACGGCTGATCGCGCTCAGCGCGTGTCTGCGGCTCGCGGGAGGATGTCGGCATGTGCGGACGATTCGCGAACGACGCCGAGACCAACGAGCTGATCGAGGAGTTCGTCGCCGCGGGCAACGACTTCCGCGACTGGCGCCCGCAGTACTCGATCGCCCCCACCGAGCTCGTGCCGATCGTGCGCGAGCGGGCCGCCTCATCCGGCGAGCTCGTGCGCGCGCTCGAACCCGCCGCGTGGGACTTCCACCCGCCCTTCCTCACCGCGAAGTCGCGCCCGCAGTTCAACGCGCGCATCGAGACGATCGCCACGAACGGGCTGTGGAAGTCGGCCTTCGCGGGCAATCGCTGCATCGTGCCGATGCGCGGCTACTACGAGTGGACGGGCGAGGCGGGCTCGAAGCAGCCGCACTTCATCCACGGCGGGAGTGGCATCCTCGCCGCCGCGGGCCTCGCGACGGCGCGCAAGATCGACGACGAGTGGGTCGTGTCGTGCGCGATCGTCACGCGCGAGGCGCGCGACGCGTCCGGCGAGGTGCACGACCGGATGCCGGCCTTCCTCACGCGCGACGCCTACGACGAGTGGCTCTCGCCCGCGAAGCTCGCGACCGACGCCGACCGCGAGCGCATGCTCAGCATGCTCGAGGCGGTCTCGGCCGGGGTCGCCGCGACGCTCACGAGTCACGAGGTCGACCGCCGCGTCAACAACTCGCGCACGGTCGACCCGCGCGATCCGGGCCTCATCGAGCCGCTCGCGAGCTGACGTCGCGAGCCGCCCGCGTTCAGTGCAGCTTGGGCTCGAGCGGCTGAGCGCCGGTCTCCTGCGCACCCGCCTGGTGGGCGAGGATCTGCATCTTGACCGACCAGCGGTCGATGAGCGCGAGCGCGAGCGCGGAGGCGATGAAGGTCAGGTGGATCATGACCTGCCAGAACACGCCGTCCCACGTGTAGACCTCGCCGGTCTTGTTCTCCGCGCCGGGCGCGCCGAGGTCGCCGACCTCGATGAAGGTCTTGAGCAGGTGGATCGACGAGATGCCGATGATCGCCATCGCGAGCTTCACCTTGAGCACGTTCGCGTTGACGTGGCTCAGCCACTCGGGCTGGTCGGGGTGGCCGTCGACCTTGATGCGCGACACGAAGGTCTCGTAGCCGCCGATGATCACCATGATGAGCAGGTTCGCGATCATGACGACGTCGATGAGGCCGAGCACGCCGAGCATGATCGTCGCCTCCTCGATGTGCGGCCAGTGGCCGACGACCTCCTCGCCGAGGTGCCACAGCTCCACCATGAAGACGACGACGTAGATCGCCTGCGCGATCACGAGACCCACGTAGAGCGGGGCCTGCAGCCAGCGGCTGAAGAAGATGAAGTAGCCCACCGCGCTCACCCACGGGGTCTGGGGCTTGAACTGGCGGGAGGCGTCGGTCTCGGTGGGGCGCAGCTCGGTCATTCGGGCTTCGGGCTCCTGATCGTCGGATGGGCCGTCCCAGGATACGGCGCGCGGCATGCGGGCGCCGTGCGCACGTCGAGGGAGGAATGAACGGGGGACTAGACTCGATCTCGCCGAGTCGCCTACAGGAGAGCGGGTAGCGGGGACAGTGTCCGGCATCAAGATCAGCGGAGAGAAGCGTCTCGTCATCGTGTCGGGGAGGGCTCATCCGCAGCTCGCCGTCGACATCGCATCCGAACTGGGCACCGAGCTCGTCGAGACCGACACGCGCACCTTCGCCAACGGCGAGATCTACGCGCGCTTCGGCGAGTCGATCCGCGGCACCGACGTCTTCATCATCCAGTCGCACACCTCGCCCATCAACGAGTGGCTCATGGAGCAGCTCATCATGGTCGACGCGGCCAAGCGCGCGAGCGCGAAGCGCATCACCGTCGTGGCGCCCTTCTACCCCTACGCGCGTCAGGACAAGAAGGGCCGCGGCCGCGAGCCGATCTCGGCGCGCCTCGTCGCCGACCTGTTCAAGGCCGCCGGCGCCGACCGCATCATGAGCGTCGACCTGCACGCCGCGCAGATCCAGGGCTTCTTCGACGGCCCCGTCGACCACCTCTTCGCGATGCCCGTGCTGCTCGAGCACTTCCGCAAGAGCGTCGACTCCGAGACCCTCACGGTCGTGAGCCCCGACATGGGCCGTGTGCGCGTCGCCGACATCTGGTCGGACAAGCTCGGCGCCCCGCTCGCGATCATCCACAAGCGCCGCGACCCGCGCGTCGCCAACCAGGTGAGCGTGCACGAGATCGTCGGCCAGGTCGAGGGTCGCGACTGCCTCCTCGTCGACGACCTCATCGACACCGGTCGCACGATCGTGAAGGCCGCCGAGGCGCTCAAGGCGCGCGGCGCGAAGAGCGTCATCGTCGGCGCCACGCACGCCGTGTTCTCCGACCCCGCCGTCGAGATCCTGCAGTCCGACTTCATCGACAGCGTCGTCGTCACCGACACGCTCCCGCTCGACGAGTCGAAGCGCTGGGACCGTCTCACCGTGCTGCCGATCGCGCCGCTCATCGCACGGGCGATCCACGAGGTGTTCGACGACGGCTCCGTGACGTCGATGTTCGACGGCGCAGCGTGATCGAGGGCTCGCTCCTCTTCGAACCGCTCCGTATCGGCACCTTCGAGGTTCCGAACCGCATCATGCAGACGGCGCACTCGAAGCAGTACTCCGACCGCGCCGAGTCCGAGCGCGAGACCGACTACTACGTGCGCCGCGCGAGCGGCGGCTGCGGGCTCTTCGTGGCGGGCAACCACTTCGTGCACCCGTCCGGCTCGATCCGGAACTTCGAGGACGCCTGGCGGCGCGAGAGCGTCGAGGCGAACCGGCGGTTCACGGATGCGATCCACGAGGCCGGTGCGCGCGTCATGGTGCAGCTCAACCACCACGGCGCGCAGGCGCAGGCCGACGGACCCGACGGCCCGCGCCCGGTGTTCGCGCCCTCGCGGCTCCTCTCGCCGTCGACGGGCATCGCGACGAAGGAGGCCGACGAGGCCGACATCCGCTCGTTCGTCGAGCACTGGGCGCTCTCGGCCGAGCTCGCGCTCGAGGCCGGCTTCGACGGCGTCGAGATCCACATGGCGCACGGGTACCTGCTGCACCAGTTCCTCTCGCCGCTCTACAACGCCCGCACCGACGCGTACGGCGGCGACCTCGAGGGGCGCACGCGGTTCCCGCGCGAGGTGCTGCGGGCCGTGCGCGAGCGCGTCGGTGACGACGCGACGGTCGGCATCCGCATCGTCGCCGACGAGTTCCACCCCGACGGGATGGATGCCGCCGAGCTGCGCGAGGTCGTCGCGTGGCTGCGGGCCGAGGCCCGGATCGACTTCATCGACCTCGCCGCCGGCGGCTACCACAACGTGCACTACGTGTTCCCGTCGTCGCCCATGCCCGTCGCGTGGCTGCGCGACGCGACCGCGGCGATGAAGGCCGCGAACCCCGACGTGCCGGTCTTCGGCGTCGGCTCGGCTCTGAGCGTCGAGCAGGCGGAGGAGGTGCTGAGCTCGGGGATCGCCGACATGGTCGCGCTCACGCGCGCGCAGATCGCCGACCCCGACCTCGCCGAGAAGTTCCGCACGGGCCGCACCGACGAGATCCGTCACTGCATCCGCCTCAACCAGGGCTGTCTCGGCCGTGGAAGTCGAGGCCTCCCGGTGTCGTGCACCGTGAACCCCGTGGCCGGGCGCGAGCAGGAGCGGCAGCCGCTCGCCCGCACCGCCTCGCCCGAGCGCTGGCTCGTGGTCGGGGGCGGCCCCGCGGGGATGCGCGCGGCCGTCGAGCTCGCCGAGCTCGGTCACGCCGTGCGGCTCGTGGAGCGTTCCGACCGCCTCGGCGGCCAGCTCGCCCTCGCCCGCCGCGTGCCCGGCCGCGAGAGCATCGGCCTGCTGATCTCCGACCTCGAGCGCGACCTCGCCCGTGCGGGCGTCGAGGTCGAGCTCGGTCGTGAGCTCGACGGCACCGCGATCGAGGCGCTCGACGCCGACGGTGTCGTCATCGCGACGGGCGCGACCGCCCCCGCCACGACCTCCCTCCACCTCGGGGGCGCCTACCTCGCGGGCTTCCCGGCGGAGGGCACCGTCGACGCGTTCACGTCGCTCGCCGAGCCCGGCCGTCTCGGCCGCCGCATCGCGGTCGTCGACGCCGACGGCACGGCCTACGCCTCGGGCGCCGTGCTCTCGCTGCTCGAGGAGGTCGACGAGCTCGAGCTCGTGACCCCGGCCGAGCAGGTGTTCCCGCACGTCGGCGCGGGCTACGACCGGCCGCTGCTGCTCGAGCGGCTCGCCGCGTTCCCGGGCTTCCGCCGCCACACCGCGTCGCGCGTCGCCGCGCTCGGCGACGGCACGGTCGAGCTCGTCGACTCCCTCACGGGCGAGCGGCGGACGCTCGCCGACCTCGACGCCGTCGTGGCGCTCGAGCCGCGCGCCGTCGTGCGCCCCGCGGGCCTCGGTACCGTGCCAGGCATCGGCATGGCGCAGGGCCGCGTCGTCGCGATCGGCGACGCCGTGAGCCCGCGCAACATCGACGCCGCGATCGCCGACGCGGTCGAGCTCGTCTACGCGCTCGCCGAGCGGGCCCCGGCGCACTGACCCTCGACCCGCCGCAGCCGCGCGCGTACCCTGACCGCAAGGGAAGGAGGACACCGTGGACATGATGACGATGAGCCGCATGATGGGTTCGATGCCGGCGTCCGGCATGGGCGCGGACATGGCGTCGATGCAGGAGTGCATCGAGGCGTGCAACGCGTGCGCGATGGCGGCCACCATGTGCGCCGACGCGGACGGCGGCGAGGGCATGGCCCGCTGCGCGTCGATGTGCATGAACATGGCCGACGTCGCGACCGCCATGATGCGGATGATGCTGCGCCCCACGGGGCACGACGCCGCGGTCATGACGGCGATGCTCGGCGCGGCGGTCGCGATGTGTCAGGCGTGCGCGACGGAGTGCGAGCAGCACGCCGACATGCAGGACCACTGCCGCGTGTGCGCCATGGCGTGCCGCAACATGATGGAGGCCTGCCAGGCCCTCATGGCGAAGCTCGCCTGACGGCGGACGCGTTCAGGAGAGGGCGCGCACGCTGAGCACGGCGCCGCGCGCCGCGAGCACCCCCGCGACGGGGTGATACGCCACCGGCTCGCCCGCGACGAGGTCGAGGGGCAGGTGGTGCCAGAGCCGCACCGTCGCGCCCTCGAGGGTCGCGACCTCGACGTCGCCGTCCGCGGACGCCGTGACGAGCGCGTCGCGCCAGCTGCTCGGGGCGGCGGCGGCGACCGTCGCCTGGATCGGGTGAACGCGGTGGCCCGGGCCCGAGCACGTCTCGGCGCACATCGCGAGACCGGCTTCCTGCTGCACACGTGTCTCGTCCATGGTCACCTCTTCTCGCGTCGGGGCCGATCGGCCGGGGATGCAGCAAGAGTAGGCGCGGTCGCACGCCGGCGGCCGGGCGGGCGTCACACTCCGAAACAGTGCGTCAGACGTCGACGCCGCCCCCGCCGCCCGGGGCGATCCGGAGCTCGGGGATGAACCCGAGGAAGCGCAGTTGCACCTCGCGGCCGCCGAAGTCGCGCGCGTAGCAGTACCAGCCGGGCCCCTCGGCCCCGACCCACTCCCACCGGGCGTCGGGCGCCGATCCGGGGGCCTCCGAGGCCGTCACGATGTGACACGCGACCTCGGCCGTGCGGGTCGCGGTCGAGACGCCGATGAGCACGCCCGGGAGCACGAGGGCGACGACCGCGAGCAGCACGATGACGCGCGCGATGCGCCGCATCTGGGGTCCGCGGAGGGTGCCGCCCTCGCCCGGCTCGTACCCGGCGAGCTCCGGCGGGGTCTCGTCGTCGCGCTCCATCGGTTCATCCTCCCACCTGCGCGCCACGGTCTCCGGTGCGGCACTACCCTGGCCCGCGTCGCGGGGGATACCGTCTGGTCATGGTCGGAACGGCGGATGCGCAGCTGCGGCAGCGGATGGGCGAGGCTCTCGGGGTCGACGTCGCGGCGGTCAACGTCGCGGGGGCCGCGACGCTGGACTCGCCCTATCCCGTGTCGGACCTCGCGGCGGCGTCCGTCGCGGCCGCGGCGGCCGCGCTCACCGCCCTTCTGGACGCGGGCGGCACCCCCGGCGCGGCGGTGACCGTGCGACGCGATCGCGCCGACGCGTGGTTCCGCGCGGGCGTGCGCCCGGTCGGCTGGATCGCGCCCTCCCCGTGGGACCCGATCGCGGGCGACTACGCGACGAGCGACGGCTGGATCCGCCTGCACACGAACGCGCCGCACCACCGGCACGCCGTGCTGCGCGTGCTCGGGGTGGAGGCGGAGCGCGACGTCGTCGCGCGCGCCGTGGCGATGTGGGATGCCGACGAGCTCGAGTCCGACATCGTCGCGGAGGGCGGATGCGCGGCCGTCATGCGCCGCCCGGAGGAGTGGCGCCGGCATCCGCAGGGCGCTGCGGTCGCCGCCGAGCCGCTCGTCGCCCGCGTGGCGACGGACCCCGACGGCGCGCGGACGGCCTGGACCCCGACGCGCGAGCGGCCGCTGCAGGGCCTCCGCGTGCTCGACCTCACGCGCGTGCTCGCGGGGCCCGTCGCGACGCGCCTGCTCGCGGGTCTCGGCGCCCAGGTACTCCGCATCGACCCTCCCGGCTGGGACGAGCCCGGCCTCGCGCACGAGATGACGCTCGGCAAGCGCACTGCGCGGCTCGACGCCCGTGACCCGGCCGAGCGCGCGCAGCTCGTGCGTCTGCTCTCGGAGGCCGACGTCGTCGTGCACGGCTACCGCTCCGACGCGCTCGACCGGCTCGGCCTCGGCGAGGAGGTGCGTCGCCGCACGCGCCCGGGCATCGTCGACGTGTCGCTCGACGCCTACGGTTTCACGGGCCCCTGGGCGGGGCGCCGCGGCTTCGACAGCCTCGTGCAGATGTCGGCGGGCATCGCGGACGCCGGCATGCGCGCCGCGGCGGCCGACCGGCCCGTGCCCCTTCCCGTGCAGGCGCTCGACCAGGCGACGGGCTACCTGATGGCGGCCGCCGTGCTCGTGGGGCTCCGGGACCGGCTTCGCGACGGCACCGGGTCGACCGCGCGGCTCTCGCTCGCGCGTACGGCGGTGCTGCTCGAGGACGCGCGCGGCCTCCCGCGGGCGGCGGCGCGCGCCGCCGTCGAGGAGCCGGGCGACGGTGAGCTGCTCCAGACCGGCTGGGGTCCCGTGCGGGTGCTCACCCCGCCGCTCGAGGTGCCGGGCGTGCGGATCGCGTGGGACCGCGCCCCGCGCCCCTTCGGGAGCGACAACCCGATCTGGTAGTGATCCGAGGCTGGTTTCGACACGCCGCTGCGCGGCTACTCAACCAGCGGGTACGGCATCACCGCTGGTTGAGTAGCCCGCGGAGCGGGCGTGTCGAAACCAGCCCGGTGCAACCGGCTCAGTGCGTGTCCTGCGCCTCGATCTCGCTGCGGTCGCCCGACCACAGCGTGTGGAAGGTGCCCTCGCGGTCGACGCGGCGGTAGGTGTGCGCGCCGAAGAAGTCGCGCTGACCCTGCACGAGCGCCGCGGGGAGGCGGTCGGCGCGCAGGCCGTCGTAGTAGGCGAGCGACGACGCGAAGGCGGGGGCCGGGATGCCGGCCTCGGCCGCGGCGACCACGACGCGACGCCACGCCTGCTGGGTGCGGGCCACGGCATCCGCGAAGTAGGGCGCGGTGACGAGCGCGACGAGGCCGGGGTCGTCGGCGTAGGCCTCGGTGATGCGGTTGAGGAACTGGGCGCGGATGATGCAGCCGCCGCGCCAGATGGCGGCGATGTTACCCTTCTTGATGTCCCAGCCGTACTGCTCGGCGCCGGCGACGATCGCGTCGAAGCCTTGCGAGTAGGCGATGATCTTTGACGCGTAGAGCGCCTGGCGCACGTCCTCGACGAACGCGTCGGCGTCGTGGATGTCGAAGGTGCCGTCGGGGCCGGGGAGGGCGGATGCGGCGGCGCGCTGGGCGGGCTTCGACGAGAGCGAGCGGGCGAACACGGCCTCCGCGATGCCCGAGACGGGCACGCCGAGGTCGAGGGCGGTCTGCACGGTCCATGCACCGGTGCCCTTCGCGCCTGCCTGGTCGACGATGACGTCGACGAGCGGCTTGCCGGTGGCGGCGTCCACCTGACGCAGCACCTCGGCCGTGATCTCGATGAGGTAGCTCTCGAGCTCGCCCCGGTTCCACTCGGCGAAGATGTCGGCGATCTCGGCGGGGCTCTTGCCGGTGCCGCGGCGGATGAGGTCGTACGCCTCGGCGATGAGCTGCATGTCGGCGTACTCGATGCCGTTGTGGATCATCTTGACGAAGTGGCCCGCGCCGTCGGTGCCGATGTGCGTGACGCACGGCTCGCCCTCGGCGACCGCCGCGATGGACTTGAGGATCGGGCCGAGCGTCTCCCAGGCCTCGGCGGAGCCGCCGGGCATGATCGACGGGCCGTTGAGCGCGCCCTCCTCGCCGCCGGAGATGCCGGCGCCCACGAAGTTGATGCCGGTCTCGCGCACCGCCTTCTCGCGGCGGATGGTGTCGGTGAAGAGCGCGTTGCCGCCGTCGACGATGATGTCGCCCGGCTCGAAGACGCGGACGAGCTCGTCGATGACGGCGTCGGTGCCGGCGCCCGCCTTGACCATGATGATCGCGGTGCGGGGCTTCGAGAGCGTCGCGGCGAACTCCTCGTAGCTGCGCGCGGGCAGGAAGCCCGCCTCGGGGTGCTCGGCGACGAGGGCCTCGGTCTTCTCGTAGCTGCGGTTGAAGATCGCGACCGTGTTGCCCTCGCGGCTGGCGAGGTTGCGGGCGAGGTTGGAGCCCATCACCGCCAGTCCGACGACTCCGATGTTGGCCTTGCCTTCGTTTCCGGACACGCGTGACACCTTCCGATGCGGGTCGAGGGGGAGTGGTCTTCAGGCTAGCGGGTCGCGCATGCCCGCGCGGGGAGGGGTCAGCCCAGCCCGAGCGCGTTCGGATCGCCGCCCGGCGGGTCGTCGTGCGGGTGCGAGGCGTCCTGGTTCCAGATGGAGCTCATCTCCGCCATCGTGCGCTGCATGATCGCGAGCATGGCGCTCGCGGCCTTGTCGGCGTTGCCCGACTGGATGGAGGTGGCGACGTCGATGTGCAGCTGGAGGGCCTCCGGCGCGGGGTAGCGGGGCATGAGCCCGTACTGCGTGCGTCCGACGAGCACCTCGTCGACGAGGTGATGGAGCTTCGCGAACATCTCATTGCCGCTGGATTCGAGCACGAGCGCGTGGAACTGGGTGTCGAGCTCGAGGAAGCCCGCGGCATCTCCTTCGCGGCCCGCCTGCCAGAGGCGGCCGGCGAGCCCGACGAGCTCGGATGCCTGGGTGAGCGGCGTGCGGATGGCGGCCATGCGCGCCGCGGCCGGCTCGATCGCGCTCCGGAGCTCGGTGAGCGAGCGCAGCTGCGCGACGCGGCTCGCGCCCGCGAGGCGCCAGCGGATCACCTGCAGGTCGTAGACGTTCCACGCCGTGAGCGGCTGCACGGTCATGCCGACGCGGCGCTTGGGGCTGATGAGCCCGAGCGCCTCGAGGCCGCGGAGCGCCTCGCGCACGACGGGGCGGGACACCTCGAAGCGGCTCTCGACCGACTCCGTCGTGAAGGTCGAGCCGGGCGCGAGCACGTTGCCGCAGATCTCGCGTCCGAGCGTGTCGAACACGAGGTCGGGGTGCGGCCGAGGGCGCGACTGCGCATCTCCGCCCAGGCGGTGGC
>WKJB01000221.1_pt1 | contig 13145 bp, 11 predicted proteins | sample 5403331 | NCBI WGS metagenome assembly WKJB01 (sample SAMN13198853, study PRJNA488119) | plastic metagenome | isolation source: water-polyurethane dispersion (WPUD) containing a polyether... | place: Mexico: Mexico City | collected 2016 | reverse complement strand
AGCGGGTCGAGGTCTGGCAGGACGGCAAGATCGTCGGCCGGCACGACCGCGCCTTTACCAAGAACACCTCGGAAGCGATGAACATCGCCGCCAACGCCCTGCCGCTGGAAGCCGGGGACGAGGTGCTGATGCTGGAGGGTGATCATCCGAACAACGCCTATGCCTTCCTGAACCTGACCCGCAAGGGCGTCGAGACGCGCTTCCTGCCGATGCCCGAGGTCGTGGACGGTGCATTCTTCGAGCGGCACCTGGGCGAGCGGACACGCGCCATCTCGATGTCGCTGGTGACCTTACATGCCGGGCATCTGTTCGATGTCGAAAGCGTCGGCCGGCTGTGCCGGGAACGCGGGCTTTTCTTCGTCGTGGACGTGATGCAGGGCATCGGCGTGGTGCCGGTGGACGTCAAGAAGATCGGTGCCACCTTCGTCGGCTCGGGCACCCACAAGGGGCTGCTGCTGCCGCAGGGGCTGGGCTTTCTGTACTGGAACCGCGAGGCGGTCGATGCCCAGCCCAGCTACATGGCCGCGATCACCCTGGAAAACCCGCCCGCCGACCTGATCGCGCAGCATGACAACATGACCGTCGCCAGCACCGCCCGCCGGTTCGAGATCGGCAACTTCAACCTGCCCGCCGTGCTGGGGCTGGGCGGGGCGCTGGAGCTGCTGGACGCCATCGGCGTCGCCGAGATCCAGGACCATTGCCATGCCCTGGGCGACCGGCTGATCGCCGGGCTGGACCGGCTGGGCGTCGGGCTTGTCGGCCCGCGGGTGCGTGCGCAGCGCGCGCCGCATATCTATGTCGCCGCGCTGCCCGCCGCCGAATGGCTGCCCTATTTCGCCGAGCAGAACATCCGTCTTTCGCCCGAACGGGACGGGGTCCGCATCTCGCTGGGCCTGTTCAGCACCGAGGCGGACATCGACCGTTTCCTCGACGCGGTCGAGGCCCGGCTGCGCGCAAGCGCTGCTGCCTGAGCAAGATGCGCCGGACCTGGCCAGCAGGTCCGGTGCGATAAGAAACGAACCGACCAACAAGGGAACCAACATGAACAGCATCAAAAGCCTTGGCCTGTGCGGCGTTCTCGCCTGTGCGGCCCTTGCCGCCCCCGCCCATGCCGACAGCGTGACGCTGGAGCGCATCGCCTCGAACGAAGCGATCACCATCGGCTATCGTGAAGCCTCGATTCCGTTTTCCTATCTCGGCGCCGACCAGCAGCCGATCGGCTTCTCGCTGGACCTGTACGCGCGGATCGTGGACAGCATCGAGGCAAAACTCGGCAAGGAGATCCGGTTGAACTACGTCCCGGTCAATTCCTCGAACCGCATCCCGCTGATCCAGAACGGCACCGTGGACATCGAATGCGGCGGCACGGCGAACAACAAGACCCGGCAGGAGCAGGTCTCGTTCAGCGTCGCGACCTTCGTCAGCCAGCCGCGCTGGCTGGTGCTGGCCAGGAATGACCTCAAGGGCGCCGATGATCTGAAAGGCAAGACCGTCGTCGCCACGCAGGGCTCGAACGCGGTGGGCTTCGCGCAGGCACTATCGGCCCAAGGGATGGACCTGAACATCGCCCAGGCCAAGGATCACGCGGAGTCCTTCCTGATGCTGACCTCGGGTCGCGCCGTGGCCTTCATGGAGGACGACATCCTGCTGGCCGGTCTCCGTGCCGCGGCGCCCGATCCTGCGGCGCTGGCCTTCCTGCCCGAGGCTTATGACCGGATCTATTACGGGCTGATGTTCACCAAGGACGATGCCGAGTTCAAGGCGGTGGTGGACGACACGCTGAAGGGGCTGATGGCTTCGGGCGAGTTTACCGCGATCTATGACCAGTGGTTCACGCAACCGATCCCGCCGCGGAACGAGAACCTCGATTTCGCGATGGGCGAGGCGCTGAAGGGACGCGTCGCCAATCCCAGCGACGCCGTCGAGTGACAGCAACCCCGGCCGGGTGGCGGCCCGCGCGGCCCGGCCCCAAGCAAAGGTCATCGGCATGTTCGACGTGCTTTTTCAACCTGCGATAGACGGGCAGCTTTACATCCAGTAGCTGCTGTCGGGCCTGCTGTGGACGCTGCTTCTGGCCGTCGGCGGCTGGTGGATCGCCTTTGCCATCGGCGTGCTGGTGGGCGTCGGGCGCACCAGCCGCAACCGCGCCGTAGCCCTGGCCGCACGTCTTTATGTCGAGGTCTTTCGCAACATCCCGGTGCTGGTGCAGATGTTCCTGTGGTATTTCGTGTTGCCCGAGCTTTTGCCCACGGGCCTGGGCGACCGGATCAAGCAGATGCCGCCGCCCTGGGGCGCCTTCTTCCCGGCGCTGGCCTGTCTCAGCCTCTATACCGCGGCGGGCATCGCCGAGCAGGTGCGGGCGGGCATCGAGGCGCTGCCGGCCGGCCAGGACGAGGCTGCCGCCGCGCTGGGGCTTTCTCCTTGGGCCACCCGGCGCCACATCATCGTGCCGCAGGCCCTGCGGCTGATCGTTCCCAGCCTGACCAGCGAGGTGATGGGGATCTACAAGAACACCTCGGTCGCCCTGACCATCGGCCTGTTGGAGTTGACCGCGCAGGCGCGGCAGATCTCCGAGGCGACCTTCCAGACCTTCGGCGCCTTCGCGGCGGCGACGATCATCTACCTGCTGCTGGCGCTGGTCGCCTATCGGCTGATGCTGTGGATCGACCGCCGCTTCCAGATCCCCGGCAGCGCGCCGGCCCGCAAGGCGCGCCGCCTTGCCATCCTGCGTCGCCGAGGTGCGCTATGAACGCGCTTGATTTCTCGGTCGTCGTCGATGCCCTGCCTTTCCTGTGGAAAGGGCTGCAATTCTCACTGCTGCTGACTGCCGTCGCCTTTGTCGCCGGGCTGGTGCTGGGGACCGGGCTGGCGCTGGTCCAGCATCTGCAGGTGCCGCTGCTGGCGCAGCTCGCCAAGGGCTATGTGGCGCTGATCCGCTCGATCCCGCTGATCATGGTGCTGTTCTGGTTCTTTTTCCTGGTGCCCTTGATCGCGGGCTGGATGTTCAACAACGGCCGGCCGATGCCGGTGGGCGGGGTGCTGACGGCCTTTCTGACCTTCTCGCTGTTCGAGGCGGCCTATTATTCCGAGATCATCCGCGTCGGCCTGCGCTCGGTCGGCAAGGGTCAATACGAGGCCGCCGACGCGCTGTCGCTTTCGACCCTGCAGACCTATCGGCACATCATCCTGCCGCAGGTGTTCCGGGTGACCTCGCCGATCATCCTCAGCCAGACCATCATCCTGTTCCAGGACACTTCGCTAGTCTATGTCCTGTCGCTGACCGACCTGGTGGGCGCGGCCTCCAAGGTGGCGCAGCTGAACGGCCGGCTGGTCGAAATGTATCTGACCGTGGCAGCGGTCTATCTGGTGATCTGCATCTCCGCCTCGCAACTGGTCGCGGTCCTGCGCAAGCGCACCCGCATCGCCACCAACCGCTAGAAAGGTTCCCGGCCATGAACAGCCCCGTTCCCACGGACCCCGTCATCAGGCTGACCGAGGTCAACAAGCATTACGGCAATTTCCACGCGCTGCGCGATGTGAGCCTGGAGGTCGCGAAGGGCGAAAAGATCATCATCTGCGGCCCCTCGGGCTCGGGAAAGTCGACGCTGATCCGCTGCATCAACCGCATCGAGCGGCACGACAGCGGCGAGATCCTGGTCGACGGCCACCGGCTGACCGGGGACACCAAGGACGTCGCCGCCATTCGCCGCGAGGTCGGCATGGTCTTCCAGAGCTTCAACCTGTTCCCGCATATGACCATCTTGGAAAACTGCACCATCGCCCCGCGCAAGTCGCGCGGCCTCGGCAAGGCCGAGGCGGAAGAGCGCGCCATGCATTACCTGACCAAGGTGCGCATTCCCGACCAGGCCGGAAAATATCCCGGCCAGCTTTCCGGCGGCCAGCAGCAGCGCATCGCCATCGCGCGGGCGCTGTGCATGCAGCCGCGGGTGATGCTTTTCGACGAGCCGACCTCGGCGCTGGACCCCGAGATGGTCAAGGAGGTGCTCGACACCATGGTGGAACTGGCCGAAGAGGGCATGACCATGCTTTGCGTCACGCATGAGATGGGCTTTGCGCGGCAGGTCGCCGACCGGGTCGTCTTCATGGATCGCGGCGAAAAGATCGAGGAAGCGGCGCCCGGCGCTTTCTTCACCAACCCGCAAAGCCCGCGCGCGCGTGAGTTCCTGCAACAGGTCATTCACTGACCTGAGCGACCACTGCCGATCCGCGCCTTCGCGATCAGCCCCGAGGCGACGACGTGCAGGCATCGGCCGGCCCCGGCACCGGAAAGCGGCGGACAGGGAGGCCCGAGCTTGTTCCGTCGTTGGCCGGCTGGTCCGGGCATCTTATATCGAGGCCGCGAGCTCGGCGAGTTTTGCGATGGTATTCATGTTGCGAGCGGTGCCATCCGCGGCTGCGGGAATCGCCAGCTTCGAGCGGCCCATGCCCGCCGCGCCATAAGCCACATAGATTTCCCGCTTGCCCAGCCGAACCTCTTCGTCCTTCCTGTGCTTCATCGTTTCGAGCGTGTCGGCGGGTGGCGGGCTGTCCAGAAATATGGCGACAGTCCCACTGGGCGGGGCGTCAGGAAACGGGTTCGCGTTGAGAACGTCCGCCATCTCTTTCGCGGTGCGCAGGATGACGCCGACCGGCTTGCCGGCATGGTCTTCCAGACGTTTCTCAAGCGCCCGCTTGACCTCCAACGCGGGCCGGTCGGACGAGAATACGACATTGCCGCTGGCGATATAGGTGCGGACCTTACCGAAACCCTCGGCGGCGCACATCGCCTTCAACTCCGTCATCGGCAGCTTGCCTGTTCCGCCGACATTCACGGCGCGCAGCAGCGCAACGTATGAGACCATTCGATCTTCTCCCCAGCGTCGGCAAGGCAGTGGCTGGCTGAATGCGCCAGCATCCCGCATCTGAACCGCAAGGTTCATCAAGATTTTACAGAACGGCCACGCTCATGTCATGCCGCCGCTGCATCAGTCGCGCCGGAAATGACAGGAAAGGGACAGCGCGGCATGACGGGTTTGCGGCTGTCGAACGTCGGCAAGAGCTATGGCGAGACCAGGGTTCTGTCGGGTATCGACCTCGACATCGCGGTGGGCGAGTTCGTGGCCGTGCTTGGCCCCTCGGGCTGCGGCAAGACCACGCTGCTGCGGCTGGTTGCAGGCTTTGACCGTCCCGATGAAGGCACGATCACCCTGGGCGACCGGCAGGTGGCGGGTGGAAATGTCATGGTGCCGCCCGAAGGGCGCGGCATCGGCATCGTGTTCCAGAACTACGCGCTGTGGCCGCATATGTCGGTGGCGGAAAATGTCGGCTATGCGCTGAAGGTAGCGCGCCTGCCCCGGGCCGAACGCGAGGCCAGGGTGGCCCGGGCGCTGGACACCGTCAACCTGGCGCCCTTTGCCGGCCGTCGCCCGGCGGATCTGTCGGGCGGGCAACGCCAGCGGGTCGCGCTGGCGCGCTGCCTGGCCGCCGGTTCGGATCTGGTGCTGCTGGATGAGCCGCTGGCCAACCTGGATGTGCATCTGCGCGCCACGATGGAAGACGAGTTCCACCGCTTCCACCGCGAAAGCGGGGCGACGCTGGTCTATATCACCCATGACCAATCCGAGGCGATGGCCCTGGCCGACCGCATCGCGGTGATGGACAGGGGCCGCCTGCTGCAATGCGCCAGCCCCCGGCAGCTGTATCGCGAACCCGCCGACGCCACGGTGGCCGGTTTCATCGGGGGCGGACTGGTGCTGCCGGTCGAGGGCCTGCGCCCCGTGGGCGGCGGGCTTGCCGCGGCCGATCTTCTGGGAACGCGCGTCCGGCTGCGCTGCCATGCCGGGGAAATCGCCCGGCCATTGGCCATGGCCTCGACCCATCCCGCCGATATCCAGCCTGCGCGTCCGGGCGAGCCCGGCATCCCCGCCCGCGTCATCGCCCGCAGCTATCGCGGCGGCAGCTGGTCCTACGAACTGCGCCCCGAGACGGATCCGTCCCTCCGGCTGCCCATGGTGCTGCCCGATACGGCCCCGCCGCCCGAACCGGGCGCGCGCCTCGACCTGGCGTTCCGCGACCTCTGGGCCATCCCGCTTCCCGGCGCCCCCGCTCCCGGCGCGGCACCGATCCCTTCCTCCTCGCATCTCACGGAGCAATTCCAATGCGCCTGACTGTCACCACCCTTGCCCTGATGCTGTCCGCGACCGCGGCCTCGGCGCAGACCACGCTGACGCTCTACACCTCGCAATCGCCGGAAATCGCCCAGCAGACCGTCGACGCCTTCATGGCCAGGCATCCCGACATTACCGTGGAATGGATGCGCAACGGCACCTCGCAGCTGATGAACATCCTGACCGCCGAGCAGCAGGCCGGTGGCATCAAGGCCGATGTGCTGCTGGTTGCCGACAGCATCAATCTGGGCACTCTGAAAAGCCAGGGCCTGCTGCTGGCCTGGCCCGAAGCGCCGGTCGAAGGCATCGACCCGCTGATGTACGATGCCGACAAGACCTTCTTCGGCACCAAGATCTCGTCCACCGGCATCGTCTACAACACCAAGATCGCCGCGCCCGTCGCGGGTTGGGCGGACCTGCTCCAGGATGCCAATGCCGGCCAGATCGTCGCCCCGAGCCCGCTTTATTCCGGCGCCGCGCTGGTCCACATGCATTCGCTGGTGCAGGATGCCAGCCAGGGCTGGGACTATTACGAGCGTCTGAATGCGCTTGGCGTGGTGCCCGAGGGTGGCAATGGCCCGGTGCTCAAGGCCGTGGCCGGGGGCCAAGTGAAATATGGCGTCAACATCGATGCCGATGTGCTGCGCGCCAAGAAGGCGGGCTCGCCGGTGGAATTCGTCTATCCGGCCGAAGGCGCCACCTTCTTCACCGAGCCGGTGGCGATCCTTGCCAGCACCGACCAGGTCGAAGCGGCCCAGACCTTCGTCAGCTTCGTGCTGTCGGAAGAGGGCCAGAAACTGGCTGCCGAACAGGGCTATATCCCGGTCAACCCCAAGGTCGCCTCGCCCGAGGGCCTGCCCGCGCTGTCCGAGATCAAGCTGATGCCGCTGGATGCCGACCGCGCGGTGGCCGAGGATGCCGAGGCGCGCGCCAGGTTCACCGAAATCTTCGGCGGCTGATCGGGATGACCTCCATCCCGAACAGCGCAGGGGCGCCGCGCGCGCCCCTTTTCCGGCTTTCCTCCGAAAGGATCGTTCTGGCCCTGCTGGCCGTGCTGATCCTGTCGGTTTCCGTCGCGCCGATGCTGCGGCTGGCGCAGGCGGCCCTTTTCGATGATGGCGGTCTGGCGATCGAGCGGCTGGCAAAGCTGTTCTCGCGCCCGCAGACCGGGGCGGCGATCTGGAACACCATCCATATTTCGCTGGCCTCGACCTTTGTTTCCGTGCTGGTCGGCACGATCTTCGCGGTCATCATGGTGCAGACCGATCTGCGCGGCAAATCGGCGCTGGTCTTTGCCTTCGTGCTGCCGCTGATGATCCCGCCGCAGGTGACGGCCATGGCCTGGATCCAGGCCTTCTCGCCCTCAAGCCCGGGACTGGGCCTTCTTGGCCTGTCTATGGAGGCGGGCACGCGGCATCCCCTGTATTCCAAGGCCGGGATCATCCTGCTGCTGGGGATCTACAATGCCCCGCTGGTCTATCTGGCGATGCAGGCCAGCCTGCGCCGCATTCCGCTGGACCTGGCCGAGGCGGCGCGGGCAGCCGGCGCCAGGCCGGGCCGGGTGCTGCTGACCGTGATCCTGCCCCTGGCGCGCGGCGGCATGGTGGCGGCGGCCAGCCTTGCCTTCGTCTCGGCCATCGGGAATTTCGGCATTCAGGCCATGCTGGGCATTCCCGCGCGGGTGCCGACGCTGATCACCCAGATCTATCAGCAGATCAACGGGCTGGGGCCAAGCGCCCTGCCGAACATGGCGGCATTGTCCCTAGTGCTGACCGCGCTGACCGTGGCGGGCGTGCTGCTGGCCGCGCGCGATCGCAGCGATACCCGCGTCGATCTGGGCAGCCGGCCCCTGATGCTGCCGCTGGGACGAAGCGGAGCCGTGATCGCAGCGCTGCTCTGGACCTATCTCGTCGTCTCGCTGCTGCTGCCCCTGTCGGCGCTGATGCAGACGTCGCTGGTCACCGCCTACGGCCTGCCGCTGACGGCAGAGACGATGACGCTGAAGAACTACGTCTCGGCGCTGTTCCAGCAAGTGTCACTGCGCGATGCCTTCGTCACCTCGCTGTGGCTGACGCTGTTCACCATGGGCTTTCTGATGCTGGCCTCGGTTTTCCTTGGCTATTTCCTGACGTGGCGGCGCGGACCCTTGGTGCGGCTGCTGCATTTCGGGTCCGAGGCCGCCTATACCCTGCCCGGCATCACCCTGGGCGTCGCGATGATCCTGCTGTTCCTGCGGCCGTTGCCGGGGATCGGGGTTTCGATCTATGGCACGCCCTGGATCATCCTGGCGGCCTATGTCGCGGGCTTCTTTGCGCTGGCGCTGCGCCCGGTGCTGTCGGGCTATGCCCAGATCGACCGCGCGCTGGAAGAGGCCGCCCGGGTCGCGGGCGCGGGCTTCCTGCGCCGGATGCGCGACGTGATCTGGCCGCTGATCGCCCCGACCGCCATCGCCGCCGCTGTAATCGTCTTCATGACCGCGATCAACGAGATCCAGACCTCGATCCTGCTGATCTCCTCGGGCACCCGCACCATCGGGCCGATGATCATCTTCCTCGAGGAAGGCGGGGCCTCGACCCTTGCCGCCGCCGTTGGGTGCCTGATGATCCTGGGCGTGCTGGCGCTGATGCTGCTGTCGACGGCGCTGTCGCGCTTTCTGCCGAAAGGCGTGTTGCCATGGCAGTTCTGACGGCATTCAGCGGGTTGGGCGGCAAATCCCCGGCGGCCTTCCTGCTGGAGATCGCCGGGCGGCGCATCCTGCTGGACCTGGGCGAGGGGCCGACACCGGGCCAGCGCCCGGATATGGACGGCATCGGACGGGTCGATGCGATCTTCCTGTCCCATGCGCATATCGACCATGTCGGGGCCATCGACCTGTGGCCGCGGCTGGGCTGTCCGCCGGTCTTTGCCAGCCGAGCCACCTTCGACGCCCTGCCACTGCTGGGCCGGCATCTGCCGCCCGAAGCCTGCCGCGCCCTGCCGCTGCAAGGCCCTGCGCAATTGCTGGGCCTGCCTGTCTTGGTCGGGCGCAGCGGACATGCTATGGGCGGCATCTGGCTGCATCTGCCGCAGGAGGGCGGCGCGCTTTACATGGGCGACTGGAGCCGGGAATCCGGGCTTCTGCCCTTCGATCCCCCGCCCCGGGCAGATCTGGTGATCACCGATCTTTCCTATGGCGACCGCGATCAGGCGTTGGCCGAGCAGGGGCCGGCGCTGGCGGACAGCATCGTCCCCGGCACGGTACTGCCGGTCCCTATCCTCGGGCGCGGCGCGGATATGGCGCTGCGACTGTCCGCCCTTGGCCTGTCGCCGGTTGTCTGCCCGCAGGTCCGGGCCGAGCTGCGGGGGGCGTTGCGCGATCTGCGCAGCGTCACCACCCCGTCGGAGGCTCGCGAGGGCGATGTGATCATTGCCGCAGATACCGAGCGACTCGGCGATCTGGTGTCATGCCTGATTGCCGATCCGCGAGGCTGGCGCGTCATCTTCACCGGTCATGTCGCCCCCGGCAGTGCGGCGGCGGGGCTGATCGCCGAGGGTCGCGCCAGCCGGCATCCCTGGAACGTGCATCCCCGTGCCCGCGACCAGATCTGGTTGGCCGAAATCACCGGCGCGAGGCATCTGGTTCCCGCCTTCGGGGCGTTGGACGATGCCCCTGAGCTTGCGCTGGCCCTGGCCCCGATCTGGCGACCGGACCGGATCTGCCCCCCGACAAAAGAAAGCCCAATCCATGCTGATCAAGGAAACCACCCGCGAGCGGGCCGAGAACGACACCACGATCCTTGTCCCGGTCCATGACCTGGTCCTGCCCCAGGGCCGGATCTGCCGCCTTTATGTCGGCAACCTGACCGGCGCCAGCGACGGCGCCGCGCTGCTGGCCGCAGGCATCACCTCCTCGCTGAATGTGTCGTTGAACATCGACGTCGCGCCCCTGCAACTGTCCGACGGCACCCATATGCGCCGCGCCAAGGTGGGCCTGATCGACGGGGCGGGCAATACGCCCGCCCACCTCGCCGCCGCCGTGCTGGCGCTGGAAGGGTTGGTCACGCAGACCAGCCCCGGCAAGCCGAACTATCCCGCCCATCGCGCTGGGCATGTGCTGGTGAATTGCCGGGGCGGGCGGTCGCGATCGGTTATCGTGCTGGCGATATACCTGCATCTGCGCGCGCCCGGGACGTTCCCGACACTCGACAGCGCGGTGTCCCATATCCGCAGGGCGCGCGGCAATTCGGACACCTACCCGCTGCCCCCGATGCTGGATCTGGCGCGCGCGGTTCTGGCCAGCGGTAGCCTGCCCGCCCTGCTGCAAGGTTAGTCCTTCCCGGGTTCGTCGCAAGCGCGGCTGGCTTGACAGGGGGCGAACAAGCCGCAGCAAAGGGACGACAAGCGGGTCTCCCAGATCGTGCAGGTCCTTGATCCGCTGCCGAGACGCTCTTCATCGGGGAGAGCTGCCCGCCGTCACAGGCAGCTTTCTTGAAACGCCTTGTTGATCGGCTGGCCGGGACGGTGCCCGACCAGCCCCAGGATCAGCGCACGGCCGAGACGACGATCTCGATCAGCACGCCCTTGCCCAGTTCGGCCACGCCGATGGTGGCGCGGGTCGGCAGATGCCCGGCGGGCAGCCATTCCAGCCAGGCCTCGTTCATGCCCTCCTTCTGGTCGAAATCGGTGATGTAGAGCATCGCCGTGACCAGCTTTTCCTTGCTCGAGCCGACCTCGGCCAGCAGCTTGTCGATCTTGGCGCAGATCTGGGCGGTCTGGCCCTTCATGTCCTGGGCCAGGTCGTCGGCGATCAGCCCGCCGAAGTGCAGGATGCCGCCGGCCTCGACGATGCGGTGGTTGATCCGGGTCGGGAAATGGCGCTGGATCATCGGGTTTCCTTTCGTTGGGAAGGTTGTGATCACGCGGCGAAGCGCGCGATCGAGAAGGGCGCCAGAGGCGCATTCGTGCCGCCGGTGGCGATCAGCCCGGCCATGATCTCGCCCACGCCCGGGCCCATCTGGAAGCCGTGGGCGGAAAAGCCGAAGGCGTGGAACAGCCCCTCGTGGCGGGCCGAGGCGCCGATGACGGGAATGTCGTCGGGCATGCGCGCCTCGACCCCGGACCAGCTGCGGATGATCTGGGCGCCGCGCATGACCGGGAACAGCTCGGCGGCGGTCTGCGCGGTCAGGCGCAGTTCGGGAAACAGGATCTCGGACATGTTCGAGGCCGCATCGGCGCGGCCGCGCCTGCCGCCGCCGATGACCACGGTGCCGTTCGGCATCTGCTTGAAGGACAGGGGCCGTCCGGTCGCGCCCACCACCGCGTCGCAGAAATGCGGCAGGCGGTTGGTGACCAGCATCATCGGCGCGATGGCCTCGACCGGGGCCGGCTCGCCCAGCATCCCCGCCAGCCGCCCGCCCCAGGCGCCCGCGGCGTTCAACAGGCGCGAGGCACGGAAATCGCCCTGGGGCGTCGTCACGATCCAGCCGGCGTCGCGGCGGACGGCGGTGGCGGGGCAGCTTTCATGGAAGCGCACGCCCAATGCGGCCGCCTTGCGCTGAAAGGCGAAGGTGGTCTTGTAGGGCTGGGCGAAGCCGTCGCGCAGCGCCGCCAGCCCGCCCAGGGCGTGATCGGCGACGGCGGGCAACAGGCGACGCAGCTCGGCCTGGTCCAGCATCACCTCGTGGTCGAAGCCCATGGCGCGCAGGTCGGCGGCGCGGGCGGCAAGGCTGGCCAGCTCGGCCTCGGTTTCCGCCACCTTGATCTGCGGCGCGATCTGGAAGCCGCAATCGTCGTCCAGGAAATCGGCGATGCCATACCAGATCTGCATGGAATGCTGCGAGATCGGCACCTCGGCATAATGCCGGCCCAGCCGCCGCACCCCGCCGGCGTTCACGCCCGAGGCATGGCGGCCGACGCTGTCCTTTTCCAGCACGATCACCGACATGCCGCGCAGCGCCGCATGCAGCGCCGCCGAGCAGCCATGGATGCCGCCGCCGACCACCAGCAGGTCGGCCGAGCGGCCGGAATGCAGCGCCGCCGTCATTCCGCGGCGATTCCGGGGGCGAAGCCGGCCAGTTCGGCCAACGGGATCGGCTTTAACGGTGGCCGGATGCGGTAATAATCGGTGACCTGCGGGTCCTCGCCCTTGCGCGCGGCGATGATGCCCGCGACGGCAAGGCCGCAGACCCGGCCCTGACACGGACCCATGCCGGTGCGCAGCATGGATTTCACCTGGTTGGGGCCGGGGGCGCCGAGATCGACGGTGGCGCGGATCGTGCCGGCCGTGACCTCCTCGCAGCGGCAGATGATGGTGTCGTCGGCGGGAGCAAGCACCTCGGGGGCAGGGGCGTAGAGCGCCTCCAGGAACGGCCGGATCGCGGCGTCGCGCGCCAGCGCCGTCCGCAGCCGCGCGATGCGGGCGGGATCGCCGCCGGAGATGGACAGCGCCACCAGTCGGCCCTGCAGGGCGGCGGCCCTGGCGCCGCCGATGCCCGCGCCGTCGCCCGCGACGTAAAGTCCGGGGACCGAGGTCTGGCCGCTGGCGTCCAGCACCGGGCGGAAACAGTGCTGGCTGGCGTCCCAGAGGTGATCGGCGCGCATCAGCCGGGTGACCTGCTGGTTCGGCACCACGCCCTGATGCAGCGCGATGCTGGTCGTCTCGATCCGCTGCGCGCGGCCGCCGGCGGCAAAGACCAGCGCCCGGGCGGCATCCGTGCCCTCGACGGCAAGGCCGGTGGCATGGCGGTGGATCGGCACGCCCGCCGCCTTGACCTTGCGCATCAGCGCCAGCCCCTTGGCCAGGTAGGAGCGCGCCCGCAACGCCCGCAGCAGATGCGGCAGCGCCGCCCGCGTCCGCCCGCGCGGCAGGTTCTCGACCACCGCGCGCGGCGGGCAGCCGGCATCGACCATCTGCGCCGCCAAGAGCCACAAGAGCGGGCCCGAGCTGAACCGCGCCGGGTTTGCCGGAGGCTCCAACTCCTGAGTAAGGTGGAGCATCAT
>WKJB01000220.1_pt1 | contig 13172 bp, 15 predicted proteins | sample 5403331 | NCBI WGS metagenome assembly WKJB01 (sample SAMN13198853, study PRJNA488119) | plastic metagenome | isolation source: water-polyurethane dispersion (WPUD) containing a polyether... | place: Mexico: Mexico City | collected 2016 | reverse complement strand
CCGCCAAAAATAGAAAGTCTAAACCCTAAATCACCGATCTAAATAATGCTCACCGTACTTTCAGACAATTTCTCGCTGATTACCGAATGGATCAATGAATTGCGAAATGTGGATGTTCAGCAAGACAGAATGCGCTTCCGCCGGAATTTGGAAAGAATCGGTGAGATTGCTGCTTTTGAAATCAGTAAACAATTGCCGACAAAAGAGGTGGAGATCACTACGCCGCTGGACAAGATAATCTCTAAAGAAATTGCCGTTCAGCCTGTACTGACAACCATTCTGCGTGCAGGTGTTCCATTGTTTAACGGAGTGTTGAACTATTTGGACAAGGCGGATTGCGGTTTTGTGGCGGCCTACCGAAAGCACGATGCCAACGATTATTTCAGCATCAAACAAGATTACCTCACCTGTCCCGATCTGCAAGACAGACCCTTGATCGTGGCCGATCCCATGTTGGCAACGGGCGCATCATTGATTGAGGCGATTAAAGATTTGCTGACGAACGGTACGCCTTCTCAGATGCACATTGTGGCAGCCATTGCCTCTGTGCAAGGCGTGGAGGCAATTAAGAATGCTTTCCCCGATGCTCATCTCTGGATAGGCGTGGTTGATCCTGATTTGACTTCCAAGGGATATATTACGCCCGGCTTGGGCGATGCGGGTGACCTTAGCTACGGCGAAAAATTACAGCGTTAGGATTCGTGGGCAATGGCCAAAATGCTGACGGAGTTGCTCGGTTCTTTCAATAATTCCCAGGCGCAGGAAGCCAATGTGTTGCCCGTGGTGCATACGTCATCGGTTAGGAGAAAATGCGTATGAGTGAGCGGTTTCACGAGGCGGAAGCCTTGATCGGTTTTCTCGCGCCGCGCCTTGTTTTTTGAAGCCTGACTGCGCCTGAAGTTTGTCCTGATCAAAGCTTCTTTGTCCACCGGTATTTTCATGCGTTCCCCGAGGATTTGGTTGAATAAGTCTAACTGATTATAGCCGCGTTTGCGCTTTTTCTTCGGGTGCAGCGGGACGCCGACAATAACGGTGGGTTTCTCTCGCTCGTTGAACTGTAAGCGCTCGCTTGTCCACTCGGCGAAGAATTTACCGTGGCGCTCTCGACCATTGTATTTCAGTTCGTGGATGATTTTTCGGCTCAAGCTTTCCTTCTCAAATTCCATCAACGAAAAAGCATTGCGCAGCGGAAACAGCAGTTGCAGCCGACGGTAGAGTTTGTTGTGAGTTCCGAAATCTTCATTGCAAAAGTTGATCTGTTGTAGGCATTCTTCGCACAACAATTCGTCTGCATCCACAATCAGGTCGCAGCAGGTACAGCGTTGGGGCAATAACAGATCTAACAGAAACACAGTAGATTATCTTCTGTTAAAGTTAAATCATTTTCGGTTACAATTCTCGTTTTTCCACATTGTCTGCTCTGCGGTTCGGCAGTGTGGCGGCATCGGTTATCAATGATGTGTTGATGAGGTTCCAATTCTTGGATTGCAACAGTTCGGTCAACAGTGTGCGCATTTGCTCGGCAGCGGCTTGCGGCAGATGGCTTTGTTTTGCCGCTTCTATCAGTTGCTTTTTTCCGTTTTGTTGGATCTTTGCCAAATCGTCGCGGCTGAACATATTGAAGAAGTTTTCTTCTATGTTGTAGTATTTGTAATCGGTTTCTACGGAAAGCACTTCGGGCGCGGGGAAATCTACAATGCGCAGACTGCGTTGCAGTTCATCGGCTTCCCATTTGAATTTGCTGAAGTCGTATCCCACCAATACTTTGCCTTGGATAATCACCAACGCTTTCTTCGTCGACGGTATCAGGCTGAACAGCTTCTTGGATTCCTCGTAATTGTAAATCTCGTTGAAGTGCCCTTCCGACAATACCACCTTGAAGACTTTCCGAATGCTCTCCACAACGGTGTGCGAGCTTTCCACAACGGTAGTCGGCGTACGCTTGCGGTTGACGAGCATGTAAACAAGGGCGCCGCCCAACAGCAGACCGATGATCAGCATCAGGCCGAACGGCACACCGCTACCGACGCTTGTGGTAGCCATCATGCGATAAACGGCAAGTCCGAGGAAAAACAGCAGTATCGCGCCGATGCCCCAAAGCAGTTTTCGTAGATTTCGTGGTTTCATGCAATTGATTTTAGAAGTAAAAGAAATTACGGTGCCGGACTGTGTTTCTAAACCTCAACAAGCTTTCAGGCCGTTATGCGTATCTTTGCAAAATGATTCGCATTACCAAGATTTTTACTTTTGAAACGGCGCATGTGCTCTACAATTATGACGGCAAATGCAAGAATATGCACGGCCACTCGTATAAGCTTTTTGTGACGGTAAAGGGAAAACCCATAGACGATTTGGATGACCCGAAAAACGGAATGGTGGTGGACTTCGGTGACATTAAAGCCATTGTCAAGTCAGAAATTGTCGATGCGTGGGACCACGCGGTTTTGGTCAATGCCGCCTCGCCGCACAAAGCTTTGGGCGAAGAACTGGAGCAGCGCGGCCACAAGGTAATTTACTGCAACTTCCAGCCCACTTGCGAGAATATGTTGTTGGAAATAGCGGACAGAATCAAAAGGCGACTGCCGTCGCACGTGCAACTCGCGTATCTGAAATTGCACGAAACCGAGAACTCTTACGGTGAGTGGCTGGCGGAGGAAAATCAATAACAGTGACGACCATCCATCTCCAACCCAACAAAAAAATATACTTCGCATCCGATCAACATTTCGGTGCGCCCAATCCCGCAGAAAGCAAAATCCGCGAGGACAAGTTTATCAGATGGCTGAATGAGATCAAATCCGATGCACAGGTCTTATTCTTGATGGGCGACCTGTTCGATTTCTGGCACGAATGGAAGCATGTGGTGCCGAAAGGCTTCGTGCGTGTGCTGGGGAAATTGGCCGAGTTGAAAGACAGCGGCATCGACATTTATTTTTTTGTCGGCAACCACGATCTGTGGATGAAGGATTACTTTGAAAAGGAAATCGGAGCGACGGTTTATTTTGAAAAGCAGGACTTCGATATCGGCGGAAAACGCTTTCTGCTTGCCCACGGCGACGGCCTCGGCCCGGGCGATAAAGGCTACAAAAGAATGAAAAAGCTGTTCACCAATCCCGTGGCACAGTGGGCATTCCGTTGGTTGCATCCCGATATTGCCATGCGCGTGGCGATGTATATGTCGCAGAAAAACAAACTCATCAGCGGCGAGGAAGACAAGCAGTTCTTGGGCGAAGACCGCGAGTTCTTGATTCAATATTCCAAGAAAAAACTGGAAACCGAGCAGATCGATTACTTTATTTACGGCCACCGCCACCTGCCGATGGTCCTCGACCTGAACGGTGGTCAAGCTAAGTACATCAACCTCGGCGACTGGATCGGATATTACACCTACGGCGTCTTCGACGGCGTTTTTGAATTGAGGGTTTTTAAACACGGCGACACAGGGGAAACGCAGGGTGCACAGAATTCTTAAACTTAACCGTCATGCATGAGAATGACATTTCAAAAATTGTATTCGACTGTGGCCTCAAAATCCATCGAGCGTTGGGGCCGGGCCTCCTTGAAAGTGCCTACGAGGAATGTTTGTATTATGAATTAACAGCTTCGAGACTTGCCGTTGAAAAACAGAAAGCCCTGCCATTAATTTATGAGGATATCCGGATGGAAATCGGTTACCGTGTTGATCTGCTGGTAGAAGGGAAAGTTGTCATCGAAGTAGAATCCTGTGAAGCGCTGAATGACGCTCATCTTGCCCAAGTACTTACTTATTTACGACTGAGTGAATGCAAATTGGGTTTGCTCATCAATTTCAATACAACCTTATTCAAGAACGGTTACCGCCGTGTACTCAACGGAAATGTTTCGCTGTGAAACCTCCGTGAACTCCGTGTTTAAATCATGCAACAAATCTTCAACATAAAAACAGAAACAGACTTTACTCAGGCTTGTCTTGAGGCGTTTCAATATCAATACCGGAATGTTCCTGTCTATCGGCAGTTCATCGAATTTTTAAATATCGATATCGACAAAATTGATGCGATAGAAAAGATTCCCTTCCTGCCGATTGAGATGTTTAAACGCCATAAAATTCTGGACAGCAACACAACCGCCGAACAATTTTTCCAAAGTTCGGGCACCACGCAGATCCAAACTCTGTCCAAACATTACATCGCAGATTTTTCACTTTACGAGGAAAGCATCCGCAGAAGTTTTGAGCAGTTTATCGGCCAGCCCGAAGACTTTGTTTTCCTCGGTCTTCTTCCCGGCTATTTGGAGCGGCAGAACTCTTCGCTGATTTATATGGTAGATTATCTGATGAAGCAATCGGGGCAGCCGCAGAACGGTTATTTTCTGTACAACCACGCAGAGTTGCGGCAATTGCTGGGTAAGATCACCGACAAAAAAGTGCTGCTCTTCGGCGTTTCTTTTGCGTTGTTGGATTTCCTCGATTACTGTCACTCAGCCGCCAAGCCATTAAATAATTCGGCCACTCAAAACCTCACGATCATCGAAACCGGCGGTATGAAAGGTAGAAAAACCGAGATGACCAAAGACGAACTGCTGAAAATACTGCAAAGCGGCTTCACGACCGACAAGGTGTTTTCAGAATACTCGATGACCGAATTGTTGTCCCAAGCCTACTCGCTCGGCAATAACGAATACGACTGTCCGCCGTGGATGCGCGTGCTTATCCGCAATACTGAAGATCCGTTCAGTTATGTGGATGACGGCCGCACCGGCGCCATCAACATTATCGACCTCGCCAACCGCCACAGTTGTTCATTTATCGCTACCCAAGATTTAGGGAAAATAGAAAACGGCAAGTTTCAGGTTCTGGGCCGCATCGACCATTCGGACATCCGCGGCTGCAGTCTTTTGGTTTCGTAACTTTAGGCTATGGAAAATGTGATTAAAAATTTCTTCGTGGCCGACCACGAACGGATTGATGCATTGCTGGATGTCGCAACGGCAGATGCCGAGAACATCGACATGGATTTGTATCATCAGTTTCGCGTCGGCATTCTGACGCATATCAAAATGGAAGAGAAAATTCTTTTCCCTGCCGCGCAGTATGCCAACGGCGGTGTACCGTTGCCATTGGCAGCTGAACTTCGGCTGGAGCACGGTGCAATCACTTCACTGATGGTTCCGCCGCCCACGCCGGATTTAATCAAGGTGCTCAAATATGTCCTTCACTTGCACGACGACAAGGAAGAGCGGCGCGGCGGCATGTACGACAAATGCGCCGAACTGACCGAGAGCGAGACCGAATCCCTGCTCCGGCAACTGCAGCAGACCACGCCCGTGCCCGTGCATCCGCACAACCTTCAAGACTATGCTCTGGATGTGGCCAAGCGCGCGCTGACGAGGGCAGGCTACGATTACGACGCCATAGCAGCGCAATAAAAAAGGCCGCTCAATTCGAGCAGCCCTCAATATTTCGCGTGGTTTGTAGCTTACAAAGAAGCAGAATAAACCAACAGGTCGGTCAGTTTGTTCGAGTAACCTGTCTCGTTGTCGTACCAAGAAACCAGTTTCACAAAGTTTGGCGACAGCATAATGCCCGCACCCTTGTCGAAGATGGAAGTTCTCTTATCACCGATGAAGTCCTGAGATACCACAGCGTCCTCGGTATAACCCAAGATCCCTTTCAGTTCACCCTCAGAAGCAGCTTTGATCACTGAAGCGATCTCATCGTAAGAAGTCGCTTTTTCCAGTCTTACCGTCAGGTCTACTACAGAAACATCGGCCGTAGGAACGCGGAAAGACATACCGGTCAGTTTGCCGTTCAGTGAAGGGATTACTTTGCCAACAGCTTTAGCAGCACCCGTAGAAGAAGGGATGATGTTCAGCAGTGCAGAGCGGCCGCCTCTCCAATCTTTCATTGACGGGCCGTCAACCGTTCTTTGTGTTGCAGTAGCCGCGTGAACGGTAGTCATCAGACCTTCAACGATACCGAAGTTGTCATGAACCACTTTTGCCAACGGCGCGAGACAGTTGGTGGTACAAGAGGCGTTGGAGAAAATCTGCTGATCTGCGGTCAGTTCTTTATGGTTAACGCCCATCACAAACATCGGTGTATCGTCTTTCGACGGAGCCGACAGTAATACTTTTTTGGCGCCGGCGTTCAGGTGAGCCGTTGCTTTTTCTTTATCCAAGAACAGACCGGTAGATTCTACAATGTATTCTGCATCTACTTGGTTCCAGTTCAGGTTGTTTGGGTCTTTCTCAGCCGTGATGCGGATTTTCTTTCCGTTTACCACCAGATCATTTCCTTCCACGGAAACTTCACCCGGGAAGCGACCGTGCACTGAGTCATATTTCAGCATATACGCCATGTACTCTACATTTACAAGGTCGTTGATGCCTACCACCTCGATATTGTCGCGCTCTGCCATTGCACTGAATACCAGACTGCCGATTCTACCGAAGCCGTTGATACCTACTTTGATTTTTGACATTTTATTAAATTTATTTGGGTTAAAAATGGATCCTTTTACATTGCCAAGATCTCGTAAATCTTTAGCAAATCTTTGTTGATGTCGTTGTGTTTTTTGATGGCTTCCTCAATTGGCGTAAACACGAGTTCATTGGCGCGAATACCCGCCATCACATTGGTTTCTCCTTCCATCAGTCCTTTTACCGCGCCATAACCCAAACGGCTGGCCAGCACGCGGTCTGCACAACTGGGCCTTCCGCCGCGCTGGATGTGGCCCAAGACGGAAACGCGGATGTCGTAATCGGGGAATTCTTTCTTGGTTTTCTCGGCCAAGTCGTAGACATTGGCCAATTCTTCTCCCTCGGCTACCACTACAATGCTGGACATTCTTCCGCTTTTCTCGGCGCGTCTGAAGGTGCCGAAGAGTTCTTCTATGCTGTCCTTTCGTTCGGGGATGAGAATGTCGATGGCGCCTGCGGCAATTCCGCTGTTTAGGGCGATGAATCCTGCATCGCGTCCCATCACTTCTACAAAGAAAACACGGTTGTGCGAGGTGGCTGTGTCACGGATTTTGTCGATGGCTTCCATTGCCGTATTCAACGCCGTATCAAATCCGATGGTGTTGTCGGTGCCGAAAATATCGTTGTCGATGGTGCCGGGAATACCAACCGTACGGATCCCGAACTCATCGTTAAGAGCCTTCGCACCGCGGAAAGAACCGTCGCCGCCGATACACACCAACGCATCGATTTGGTTTTGACGACACTGTTCAAATGCTTTTGCGCGGCCTTCCGGCGTTTTGAACTCGGCACACCGCGCTGATTTCAGAAAGGTGCCGCCTTGGTTGATGATGTTGCGCACAGAGCGCGGCCCCAACTTCAGAAAATTGCCGTTGATAAGGCCGGCATAGCCTTCCCGCACACCCAGACACCCGATTTTATAGTAATTCGCGGTACGTACCACCGCGCGTATGGCGGCATTCATGCCCGGAGCGTCGCCCCCGGAAGTCAGTACTGCAATTCTGCGAATATCGGTCTCGGCCATGCTTTTTAAATTGCTTACAAATTTACTTAATTTTTAGAGATTACTAAAACCGCTGTCTTGGCGTCACATCTGCCGGACTTTATTATTTTTGTTGTTCTAAAATGAACAGAGCACTTCGGGAAAGCAGAAATTTTGTGGCTATCGTCTTGGTAGCTGTCTATTTCTTTGCTCTTTTCTCGGGAATCTTTCACCGCCACTCGGTAGCAGCCAATCACCAAGTTTCGGAAATTGTAAAAGGCAAACTGCAGCCGCAGGGCGATACTTCCTGTCTCGTCTGCCATTTCAATTCAGAATTGTTCACTGCTTCGGTTCGGCCGTTTTTTGATTTCGCTCCGCAAGCAGTCCGTCAATCTCTGTTGCCGGCGGATATTTACCGTCCGTGTACAATTGAGGTCGGTACCCGGCAATTCTCTCCGCGCGGTCCGCCCGTGTTGAACAGCTAATCAATGTAAAAGGCTGCTCGGCAGCAACTGTTCAACTTTAACAATTCTAAAATTTGAAAAATATTTTTAAGCTGTTGCTGCTGTTTATGGCAGCAATGGCAACTGCGCAATCATATAGCGTAAACGGTGTGGTGCGCGATTTTCATGACAATACGCCGTTGGCGGGCACTGTGATTAATGTCGGCAAATACTCCGCCGTATCGGACAGCAAGGGCAATTTCAACCTAAAAACCGTACCGAAGGGGACTTATTTCCTAACGGCGAACCATCCGCAATGCGAACCCTTTTCTGAGGAAGTAACGATAAACAGAAACGTCAGCATAACGATCTCGATGGAACACCACATGCGAGAACTTGAAACGGTGGTCTTGAATGTCCACCGCAAAAACGCCGGCTCAATGGTAGTCAGCACTCTGGACAAGGATGTGATCCGTCGCAATGTAACCGATAATTTGGGAGAAATGCTCACGGCCGTTTCCGGCGTCGGGAGCCTCAAGACGGGCGGCCAAATTTCAAAACCGATCATTCATGGTTTATACGGCAGCCGCATTTCCGTTCTGAACAATGGTGTGAAACTCGCCGAGCAGGAATGGGGCGTGGAACATGCGCCGAATGTCGATCCGTCGGCTTTTGATCATATAGATGTAATCAAAGGTGCGTCGGCGCTTAAATTTGGTGCCGGAGCGGTTGGCGGCGTGGTGGTGCTGGAGCCGCAGACGCCGAAGAAAATCGATACCCTGATCGGCTCCGTTACTTTGTCGGGGATTTCAAACGGTCGCGGTGCGGCGGCCAATGTCGGCATCCTGCAGTCATGGCAAAACGGTTGGGCCATGCGCGCCGGTGGCAGTTACCGAAAGACCGGCGACTTGCAAACGCCCGACTACAATTTAACAAATACCGGCGCAGAGTTTTCGTCATTCGATTTTACTGTACAAAAGAGTGAGCTGAAGCACGGTTTTGCGGCCGGTTACAGCGGCACCCATCAGAATATCGGCATCTACCGGGGCTCGCACATCGGTTCGCTTGAAGATTTCTACCGCGCCATTCACGCTTCACAGCCGCTTTATACGGATCCGTTCAGCTATAAAATCGGCAACCCGAGGCAAGAAGTCGCTCACCATATCGTGAAGCTTAGCGGTTATCGTCGTCTGGCAAATTTGGGAAAACTCTCGGCCACTTATAGTTTTCAGCTCAACCATAGAAAAGAATTCGATGTACGACGCGGCGAACTAGCGGCTCTGCCGTCGCTCGATTTGGAACTGATTACCCATAATTTTAACCTGAATCATTTGCTGGAGCGCGGGAAGTGGTCGCTGGAAAGCGGTGTCGACTTTACTTATCAGAACAACTATTCCAATCCCGGCACCCTGGCGCGCCGACTGATCCCGAACTATGATGAATACTTGGGCGGTGTTTATTCGGTTTTCAAATATCGTTTCAACACGCATTGGAATGTGGAAGCCGCCGGGCGCTTTGATCACAGGACCGATGAGGTGATAAAGTGGTTCGACGACTCCGATTGGCAGCTGCGTTATGCCGAGCGCTTCCCGCAGTATTTTGTATTGTCTGAGCAAGGCAGAACCATGGCCAAACCGTCATTGAAGTTTGAAAATATGAGCTTGAATGCAGGAGTGGAATATCATGCGTCGTCGGCCTTTAATGCAAAGTTCAACTACGCGCGCGTGGGCCGTGCGCCCAATATTGCGGAGCTGTTTTCCGACGGTCTGCATCATTCGGCGGCAATCATCGAGATTGGTAATTTGGCGCTGAAAAGCGAGACGGGTCATCAGTTTAACCTGGCGCTGTCGTCACAGTTGCCGCTGCTTGCCGGGCTGCAGCTGAGCGTCAATCCGTATCTGTTTCTGACCAACAATTTCATCAACGAGGTGCCGACGGGCATTCAAAATACCATTCGCGGCGTGTTCCCGATTTGGTCTTATCGTCAGGTCGATGCATTGATGTACGGTATCGATGCAGACGCCGCTTTAAAATTTACCCCGGAACTTTCATGGCAAGGCAGGTTCTCCTATGTTTACGGCCAAGACAAAACCAATGACCAACCGCTGATTCTGATGCTGCCGCCGAATGTGGTGAATGCCGTTGAGTTCAGTTCAAAACATAAATTCAACATCGGGATCGAGAACCGATTGTTTTTCAAACAAACGCGCTATCCGATGTTCAATCCGACGCTGCGCATTTTTGAAAACGGTGCAGAGGTGGAGAAAACATTGGATCTGAGCACTCCGCCGTCGGCTTATGCACTGTGGACCGTAAGTGCAGGAGCAGAAATTGCACGCAACTTATCCGTTAATCTGAAAGTCGACAATCTTTTCGATACAGCCTACCGAGATTACCTCAACCGTCTGCGCTATTTCTCTGACGAAACAGGTCGCAGTTTTATCTTGAGTTTCAGATATCAATTTTAAATTTGACAAATGAAAAAGCTTTTAAAACTAACAGCAATTTTAACGGTTCTTTTGTTCATCAATTCGTGCAACCGCGAGGACTTTGATGCAGATGATTTTGCCCAAGAGGAAATTACCAATATTATTCTCTTGGTTAAGGACCGAGACGGCGGCAATGTCAAAACGTACAACTACGCAATGGGCGGCAACGCAGATCCGGTGATTAACCTGACGGACGGCCATACCTATGACGTGGAAACGGTTTTCATGAACGGCAATGTGAACATCACCAACGACATCATAGCTGCAAAGGACGAGCACTTTTTGGTCTACCGTTTCAGCAATTCCGACATTCACCTCGTGCGGACGGATGATGCCGCAGCTACGCGAACAGACGGAGTAAAGCTCGGCATCAAAACGCTTTGGATGGTTACCAAGGCGAGCCAAGGCGGCTCTGCGAAACTCGTATTGAAGTTAATTCACGGAGCAAGAGCCGTGGCTGACGCCACCACCGTCGTAACATCGCCCGGTCAGTACAGAGAGTTCGGTCAATGGTCCGGCGGAGAAACCGACGCGGAAGCCACTTTCGGGATTCGGCAATAAACGGCAGGCAATGAGAACGCAGCAATTGCTAAGGCGAATGCCGCAGCGGTCTGCGCATGTACAAATTTTTGCTATTTTTGCAATCTAAAAATTTCTATTAATGAAGGTTACGAGCAAAAACCACGACGAAGTAAGCGCGCTGCTCACCGTGACGCTGGATAAGTCAGATTACAAAGAAAGAGTTGACAAGACGCTTCACAACTACGCTAAGAACGCCAATATTCCCGGTTTCCGTAAAGGCAAGGCTCCGCTGAGCATGATCAAGAGACAGTACGAGGCCGGCGTGGCAATGGAAGAAATCAATAAGCAGGTTTCCACTGCTCTCAATAATTATATTACTGAAAACAAATTGCGTCTGGTAGGCCAGCCGATTCCGGTTCCTGTAGAGGAGCTGGACTACAACGCAAATCAGCTGTCGGTTGATTTTGAAGTAGGGTACGAGCCCGACTTTACCATCGATCTGGCAAGCTATACCGCGCCTCATTTCAAAGTGGAAGCGGGCGACAAAGAGATCAACCAAAGCATCGAGAATATGCAGAAGCGTTTTGCAGAGCGTATTCCGGCGGAGGAAATCACCGACGATGCCTACGTGGCGCTTGAGGTGAAGCAAGTGGTGGAAGAAGACGCCGAAGGCGAGCACAACCATGCTCCCAAAAACGTAACCATCAACAAAGACAACAAAGAAGTCTTCGACTTGGTAAAAGGCAAGAAGAACGGAGACACCGTAAAGCTTACAAAACAACAACTGCAAGACGATGCCGAGCTGGCCAAGCAATTGGGCTTCTCTGCGAACGAGGCAGAGCATCTGCACCACGACGAAGTAGAAGTTACCGTAAAAGACGTCTACACGTTGAAATTGGCCGAGTTGGATCAAGATATGTTCGATAAGGTGTACGGCGAGGGAAAAATCAAATCTGAGGAAGAACTTCGCGCGAAAGTGAAGGAGGAATTGGACGAGTATTTCCAGCAAAACGCCGATGTACATTTTGTGAACAAAGTATTGGAGCAGATTGTTGAAAAACAAGAGGTTGCTTTGCCGGCGGATTTCTTGGTAAAATGGTTGTTGTTCAGCAATCAGAACATTCAGTCAGAAGAGCAAGCGCGCCAGATTCTGGAGAACGAGCAGTCTCAGCTGAAGTATCAGATCATCGAAGGCAGACTGATGAGCGACAACGGAATAGAAATAGACTACGCCGATGTATTGGCACAAGCCGAGCAGTTGGTGCGTAACCAGTTGGCCATCTACGGCATCCATCACCTGAGCGATGAGGAGATCCAGAAATATGCCGTGGAAATGCTGAAAGACCAAGAGCAGGTGCGTCAGATTTCTTCTGAGGTAGCAACTGCAAAGCTCAAAGACATCATCTTGGAAAAAGCAGGCAGAGAAGAAAAGACCATCACTCATGATGAGTTCTTGGAAGAGATCAAGAACTAATCTCCCGAGTTATTGACAATGAAAAGCCTCTGAAATTTCAGAGGCTTTTTTGTGCTTGCAAGACAAATGCAAATTAAAAACTGAAGCCCTCTATCTCGGGAACGGACAATAACAGCTGTTCCAGATCTTTTAGTTTTTGAGGATGAATGCGGATGTCCAAGAAAATGGTTACCACATGGTTTTCCAGCAGATAATGAGGCTGGCTGTGGTTGCGTGTCAACAAGTTGATCTCGCTTAAAATGAAAGCTTTCAGCGCGATGTGTTCCCTCGGCAGTTGAATCCGCAACATGCGCAATTGTTTCCGCCGCATCAGCGCACGGCTGAGCACGGGAGTAAGCTGTAGAAAAAGCAAACAAACCACAAGGAAAATCCCTGCCGTACCGAACTGCCCGAAGCCGATGGCAACGCCTATGGCCGCCGAGATCCAGATAATCCCCGCGGTGGTGAGGCCGTGAACGCTGAAACCTTCTTTAAAGATAACGCCGCCACCCAAGAAGCCGATGCCGCTGACCACGTAAGAAGCAATCCTCGTCGGTTCCCCCAGTGGTGCTCCCATCTTATAACCCAACATAGAAAACAAGGCCGAGCCCAGGCAGATAATGGTGATGGTTTTCAGTCCCGCCGATTTGTCTTTCTGCTCGCGCTCGTAGCCCAACAGCATGCCCGCTGCCAGCGCAAAGAGCACTTTATAAACATCGGATATTTCCAGCAGGTCGTCCATGGAACTAAGTTAGCCTTTTAATTTATTTGCTCCGTAATGCGCTTGCCATTGTTCGGCGGTTGCGCAGAGCTCGTTGTACCAA
>WKJB01000219.1_pt1 | contig 13182 bp, 17 predicted proteins | sample 5403331 | NCBI WGS metagenome assembly WKJB01 (sample SAMN13198853, study PRJNA488119) | plastic metagenome | isolation source: water-polyurethane dispersion (WPUD) containing a polyether... | place: Mexico: Mexico City | collected 2016 | reverse complement strand
CTAGACGGACTCCTTCTGCAATGGTTTGCAAATCTGCCGTTGAAAGTTTCCGATCTTGAGGTAAACAATCTTAAAATGCTGTAGAACAAGGACTTTGGGGTCCTTGACCTAAAGAGTACTTTAATACATCAAAGCCGTTCTCAGTGTTGAGAACGGCTTTCTTGTTTAACCTTGTCAATGTTCAAAACCTTGACAAGGTTGTCGGAAGAATGCCCGGATAAAAAACCGCTTGCATAGTTGCAAACGGTTTGATGTTTATACTAAACAGTTTATGCCAAAACGCTGACCTGGTTTTGGAGCAGTTCATAAATCGTGTCGCGGCCGTTTTCGGGTTTTACGTTTACGGCGCGTGTACCGTTGAAATGCAGGCAAGTGATAAAGCCTTCTCGTACAGAGTCCAAGCATGTGTATTTCACACAATAATCCAGCGCCAACCCCACGATTTCCACCAACTCTATATTGCGGCTGCGTAAGTAATCGCCAAGCCCGGTTTTCATAAAATGGTTGTTGTCCTGAAAAGCACTGTAACTGTCGATCTCTGTATTGGTCCCTTTTTGTACAATGTGCGTCACACGGCTTCGGTCTAGTTGCGGGTGAAATTCCGCTCCGGTTGTGCCTTGCACACAATGGTCGGGCCACATGTATTGCGGAATGCCGTTCAGAATAATGTTGTCGCCCACCTGTCTGTCGTTGTTGGATGCAAAACTTTTATGATTTGCCGGATGAAAATCTTGCGTCAAGATAATTTCGTCGTAAGGGTTGTTCTGCGTCAACTCATTGATGTAAGGAATAATCTCGCTTGCAGCCGGCACGGCCAAGGAGCCGCCTTCACAAAAATCGTTTTGAACATCAACTATTAAAAGTGCTTTTCTCATAATGGTAAAAACTTATCGTCCCACAAATTTACTCTAATTAAACGAGGAACCCGCCAACGGCAGTTTCCACCCGAAACTGTAAATTTGGACATGCTTCGACCCGAATGTAATTTGAATAACCCACAGACAAGAAAACTTATAAAAAGCAGAATCAACGGTCTTACAGCGGACACCAGACCGCGATGGGGCAAAATGAATTCGGCGCAAATGTTGCGGCATTGTTCACTGATCTTGGGTGTGGCATGTGGAGAAGTGCGGCTGCCGTCGCCGCCGTGGTTCATAAGAATCATCGGTATAATCACACGTTTGGAACTGCGTTTGTTCAACAACGGAATTCCACCGTGTATGCCGACATTTCAAGTGGTTGTTGTCAACGAAAATTGTAACTTCGAGACTGCACGCAATCGGTTGCTAACTGCCATCGACAATTATGAAGAGGTATTGATACGCGGGCGCTTACCGCAAGAGCATGCGTTGTTCGGCAAGATGACGGTTGACGACTGGGGATTTTTGGAATATAAACACATACACCATCACTTAAAACAATTTAACAACTAATGGCTTTTTTCAGCAAAATAACCGGTGGCGGGCTCGGCCCGAGTTTTTGGAGTCCGGTAGAAACAGAAGACGACTTGCAAAAAGCAATTGATGAGAGCGCAGAACGGAAGGTAGTTTTGTTCAAGCATTCGCCGCGATGTGTAATCAGCAAAGCCGTTTTGCAAAACTTTGAAAAAGAGGTACGTCATAGTTCGGCGGCCGACAGTTACGGTTTCTGGTTTGTGGACGTGATCGCGCAGCGCAGTCTTTCGCGGGAAATAGCGGACCGATTCTCCGTTGCGCACCAAAGCCCGCAGGTCATTTTGCTGCAAGACGGCAAAGAGGTTTACAATGCTTCCCACAGCTCCATTGATTACCACCGGGTCGAAAAAGCATAGATGACAGGCTTTCCGTATTTTAACAGGCATTTGGCCGAAATTCTTGATGTACCCGCTGATGCCGTGCCCGTCTGCACAGAGCTTTTTACCGTTCGGCAGGTCTCTAAGGGCGAATATCTTATGCATCACGGCGAGTTCTCGGACAGTCTTTACTTTGTAGAAAAAGGTTTGCTGCGAATGTACACCATTGACCGCAACGGCCGAGAACATATTGTGCAATTTGCGCCGGAAGGTTGGATGGTCTCTGATCGAGGAAGTCTCTATTTCGGTGAGGAAACCATTTTCAATATTGATGCTATTGAAGATTCTGTCGTCTTGGTGATGCGCAGTGATTTTTTTACGGAGTTGACTTTACACTATCCTCAGGCGGTTTCGGCTAACGAGTTGTTGCTCCAAAAACACATCCGACAATTGCAGCACCGCATCACGCTGTTGCTGGGCGCCACGGCGGAAGAACGTTATCTGGATTTCATAAAAACCTATCCGCAACTCTTGCAGCGCGCGCCCCAATGGATGTTGGCGTCTTATTTGGGTGTGGCACCCGAAAGCCTGAGCCGTGTCAGGCGAGAATTGGCCCGAAAGAAATTTGAAATAAATTGATCGTCGAAGAAGATCAGCGTCCAAAGCTCTCTCTCATTCACCAAATCACTCAACAATCAGGCGCGAAATTTGATATAACAAGAAATAAATTTTTAAGATGGATATCAGACATAATCAATCTTCCGGCAGCGGCGCTTTCGAGGCTTTTGTCGACGGCAAGAAAACCGGTTTTATGACCTACACATTGAGCGGCGATAAAATGAGCATCAACCATACGGAAGTAGACCGCGAATTCGGCGGACAAGGGATAGGCAAAGCATTGGTGGACGGTGCGGTGGAATATGCGCGCAAAGAGCAATTAAAAATCAACCCCGTCTGTCGGTTTGCCGACCGTACGCTGCGATCATCGGACCGGTACAAAGACGTTTTATAAAACAGAAAGAACTCCGCGCGGAGTTCTTTCTGTTTTTAGACCGTTGAAAGCTACAATGCCATCTCCGGTACATTTTCATCGGTAATCAGTTTGCCCGCTGTGGCTTGGCGAATGTCTCCCAAAGAAACGCCGGGCGCTCGCTCGATCAGTCGGAAACCGCCATCGGGGTCTACTTCATAAACCCCGAGTTCGGTCACGATCTTTTTGATACAGCGTACTCCCGTCAGCGGCAGTGTGCATTCGGGTAACAATTTGCTCTCGCCGTGCTTGTTTACCTGCTGCATTGCCACAATGATATTCTTGGCAGAGGCAACCAAGTCCATGGCGCCGCCCATGCCTTTTACCATTTTTCCGGGAATCTTCCAATTGGCGATGTCGCCGTTTTCCGAAACTTCCATCGCGCCCAAGATCGTCAAATCAACTTTCTGCGCGCGGATCATTCCGAAACTCATGGCCGAATCGAAAATGGCCGATCCGGGAAGCGTGGTGATCGTTTGTTTCCCTGCGTTGATCAGATCGGGGTTTTCTTCTCCCTCGTACGGAAACGGACCCATGCCTAACAATCCGTTTTCAGATTGTAGTACGACATTGATGTTTTCGGGGATGTAATTCGCCACCAGGGTCGGGATGCCGATACCGAGGTTGACGTAAGAATTATTCTTTATTTCTTTGGCAATGCGCTGTGCAATCTGCTCTTTTGTTAAAGCCATAATCAGTGATTTTTGTGAGTGCGGCAGGCTTATCGCTTGCGTACGGTGACTTGTTCTATTCTTTTCTCGTAGTGCGCTCCTTGGAAGACGCGGTGAACGTAGATGCCGGGTGTGTGAATTTGATCCGGATCCAATTCACCCGCAGGTACGAGCTTCTCCACCTCAGCTACGGTTATTTTTCCTGCCATGGCCATCGCAGGATTGAAGTTGCGCGCTGTGGAATGATAAATCAAATTGCCCGCGGTATCGCCTTTCCATGCTTTTACGATGGCGAAATCTGCATCAAAGGCATATTCCAGCAGATATTCTTTACCATTGAAGGTGCGCGTTTCTTTGCCCTCGGCTACCTCGGTACCTACGCCTGCCGGAGTGTAGAATGCGGGCAAACCGTAACCGGCCGCCATACAGCGCGTGGCCAGAGTGCCCTGCGGAATCAGTTCCACCTCCAACTCGCCGCTCAGCAATTGTCGCTCAAACTCGGCATTTTCGCCGACATAGGAAGCGATCATTTTTTTGATTTGTCTTTGTTGCAATAAAAGTCCGAGACCGAAGTCGTCAACGCCGGCATTGTTGGAGATGCAGGTCAAATCCCGAACGTTTTTCCTAACCAGTTCTGCAATGCAGTTTTCAGGAATGCCGCAAAGCCCGAAGCCACCGAGCATAACGGTCATCCCGTCGGTTATCCCTTCGCAGGCTTGCTGTACGTTTTCTACTGTTTTATCAATCATCGTTTCGTGTGGTGTTAGAGGTAAGTAAGTTTCATTTCAGGTGTGATCTTCAACAATGATTCGTAGATAAGTTTGATCACATTTTGCACGTCGTCTTTTTCTACCATTTCTACCGTTGTGTGCATGTAGCGAAGCGGGAGCGAGATCAAAGCCGACGGTATACCGCTGCCCGAATACGCAAACGCATCGGTATCCGTACCCGAACTTCTGCTGGCCGCTGCGCGCTGGAAGGGGATGTTGTTTTCTTTGGCCGTATCCAAGATCAGATTACGGATGTTGTGATGAACGCTAGGTGCGTAGAAAATCACCGGGCCGTCACCGCATTTTTGTTCGCCTTCTTTCTTTTTTTCGATCATCGGCGTGGTGGTGTCGTGCGTTACGTCGGTTACGATGGCGATGTCGGGGTTGATGCGTGCGGCAATCATCTCCGCGCCGCGCAGTCCGATTTCCTCCTGAACGGAATTGGTTATGTACAAGCCGAAAGGCAAAGCTTTACCGTTTTCCTTCAGCATTCGCGCAACCTCAGCAATCATGAAACCGCCCATTCGGTTGTCCAAAGCACGGCCAACAAAGTAACGGTTGTTCAGCTCAAAGAATTCATCGGGATACGTAATCATGCAACCTACGTGGATGCCCAGTTGCTCTACTTCCTCTTTTGACTTGGCGCCGCAATCTATAAAGATGTTTTCTATTTTGGGTTTCGGTTCGTTTTTATCCGTTCGGGTGTGGATGGCGGGCCAGCCGAAAACTCCTTTTACAATGCCTTTTTCACCATGAATATTTACTACTTTTGACGGCGCAATGGTTTGGTCCGAGCCTCCGTTACGGATAACGTAGATCAAACCGTCTGACGTAATGTAATTGACATACCAGCTGATTTCATCTGCGTGTGCCTCTATCACAACCTTGAAATCTGCTTCGGGATTGATGATGCCGTAACAGGTGCCGTACGGGTCGGTTTCAATTTTGTCCACGAACGGACGGATATAATCTGACCATAGTTTTTGGCCGTTTTGTTCAAAGCCCGTAGGCGATGCGTTGTTGATGTATTTCTCGAGAAATTGAAGTGCCTCCGAAGTGAATTTCATTGAAAGGGAATAATTTTTGAATTGAATGTTCGTTTTGTAAAAGTAATGAAAATATATAAAATCTCGTTTTCACTGCTGTTGTTTTTCGCCGTTTTCGCAGGCGCGCAGACACAGGATTCTTTGGTCATCGGCGACTTTAAAAACATCCCGCCAAGTAAGCTGAAAACCGACGCAGAGGGAAATAAATATTATTTCGACGAGAGATTGCAGGCCCGGGTGTACGACGTGAATGGCGAAAAGGTAATTGAAATGGACGAGTTGCGTCTGATCAACAAACCGCGCTTCAACAATCAGCTTGACCGTAATTATTATGCCTTCCTGAATAAAAAGTTGGTCAGGGTTTATCCGCTTTTTTTGGAGGCTTTGCAACAGTACCGCGAAATAGAGCAGGAGATGAACCGCTTGTCGGGCAACCAACGCAGGCAATACGTGCGACAAAGACAGAATCTCTTGGCCGATCAGTACGAAGCACAAATGCGTGATCTGACCACCTCCGAAGGCCAAGTGTTTGCGAAGCTGATGAACCGCGCCACCGGAAAAACCGTCTACGATATTATCAGAGAATTGCGGGGCGGATGGAGCGCCTTTTGGTGGAACGTGAAGGGAAATATTGCAGAAGTCGATCTGAAAAAACCTTATGATCCGTACCGCAGCCGCGAGGACGAGTTCATCGAGTCACTGCTGCTATCCAACTGGAATTTCGGATATTTGCCGACCTATCCCGGTTACAAGGATTTTGTAGTGAAAAAGAATTAGAATGAAAAAAGTATTTAGACTGTTGGCGGTTGCACTGTGCGCGCTGCCGTTATCGTTATCTGCCTGGGGGCTTACAGGCCACCGTGTTATTGCAGAAATTGCTGAAAATCACCTGAACAAAAAGGCCCGCGCGGCGCTGCACGAAATCATCGGGAATCAAAAGTTGGCGTATTGGGCAAACTGGCCGGACTTCATCAAGTCAGATACTACAGGCGTTTGGAAGCCGACGGAAGTTTGGCATTACGTCAACATCGATCCGCAACCCGATTATGCAAACTTTGAAAAAGCATTGCGAGCGCAGGCCGGTCCAAACGCTTACACTCAAATAAAGATACTGGCCGAGCAGATCAAGAATAAGAAAACATCTGCCAAAGACCGCGAGATCGCACTGCGTTTCTTGGTACATATTATGGGCGATATCGCTCAACCGATGCACACCGGCCGCGCCGAGGATTTGGGCGGAAACCGTATAAAGCTTACTTATTTTGGTGACAGAACCAATCTGCACAGCCTTTGGGACAGTAAACTGATCGACAGCGAGAAATACAGCTATACAGAATACGCGCGCGTTTTGGATGTCAAATCTCCGGCAGAAGTAAAGCGCATACAGCAAGGAACATTGGAGCAATGGTTGTATGACAGTCACCTAATTGCCAATCAGCTGTACGCAAGTGTAAAGGACGGCGATAGCCTGAGCTACGGTTACGGTTATAAATATACGGGCGTGATGGAGCGGCAGTTGCTGTACGGTGGTCTGCGGCTGGCAAAAATGCTGAACGATATTCTATAACAATTCGTTCTTCGCCTTTTCAAAAACGACTCGGTCTACGGGCAACGGCAAAATGTTTTCACCGGTTAACGGATGTAGAAGGCATTTTTCCACCGACGAATCGTTGATTGTGAGACTCTCCGGATCCACAATTTCAACCAGATAATAAACGGTGAGCAGTTGCTCGTTTGCCCTGAATTTTGACTTGACAAAATCTTCCTGAGTGTAGAAATGCCTCAGGATTTTTATTTTTACGTTCAGTTCTTCTTTGAATTCGCGGTGCAGACAATCCGTGATACCCTCGCCGAACTCTAAGCCGCCGCCTGGCAGTTTTACCAATATTTCTCCGGCATACTCTTCTTTCAACAGCAGAAGAGAATGGTCTTTGACACACAAACCATATACGCGGACATTAAAACGATCGATCATTTTTTGGTGTTTAGAATAGCATTGATCATTTCTCTTTTGCCGCGCGGGCCCGCAAGCTTTGTAACCTCAAAACCCACATCCTGCAGAATGCGACGGAAACTTCCCTTGCTGGAATAGGTGGTCAACAGCGCGCCATTATGCATTTTCGCGGCGACTTTCTCGACCAACGGCCGCTCCCACAAATCGGGCTGTACACGCGCACCGAAACAATCAAAATATACCAAATCTATCTCGGGCATTTCTATTTGGTCGAGCTGCAAAAAGTCTGCATTTATCTTGTGCAACACGAAGCCGGACAACAGAGAAACGTCTTTTGCCCAAGGCGCAGCGTGCATTTCATGATAAATATCATTTAACTCCGGAAGCTTAAGGTTTTCACAATAAGCCAACTGCTGTACTTCTTCGGGTGTGATCGGATATTTTTCTACCGTAAAATAATTGATCTGCTTTATTTGCTCTTGATTTTTGAAATAATCAACGGTAACCAGCACATTTAATCCCGTTCCGAAGCCTAGCTCTAAAATATTGACTTCACAATTATTGATCTTTTTCAGACCGTTGTCAATAAATACATGGAGTGCCTCTGTGTACGCACCGTTGTGGGAGTGGTAGTGCTCATTCAATCCGTTGATTAGCAGAGTTTTACTTCCGTCCGAGGTGGTGATTATCTCGCGCTGCATTCTTAATTTTTTTCAAATTTAAGCCAAATATATTCGATATTAAAAATTAGATTATATTTGTAAGAACAACCTAAAAATTTTTAAAATGATAATAAACAAGACCACCGATTCCCGATTGGCGACCTTCGATCAGGAGAATTTTACCTTCGGAAACACATTCAGCGATCACATGGTTGTCTGCGAATATCAGGACGGAAAATGGGGCGATATCAAATTGATGCCTTACGGACCGCTTCCGTTTACGCCGGCCATGATGGGCGTTCACTACGGCCAAGCGGCTTTTGAAGGAATGAAAGCTTATAAGGACGCTGACGGTGAAGTCTTTTTATTCAGACCCGAACGCAATTTTCACCGGATGAACAAATCTGCCGTGCGTCTTGCCATGCCCGAGGTAACCGAAGAAATGTTCATCGGCGGTCTGAAAGCGCTTGTGGATATCGACCGCGGCTGGGTGCCTCACGGAGAGGGCTTTTCACTATATCTGCGCCCTGTATTGTTTGCGACCGAGGAAGCTTTGCAGGCACGTATCTCTACCAAGTTTATGTTTGCAATCATGGCTACGCCGGCGCGAGCGTACTATCCGAAGCCCATTGCGGTAAAAGTATCCGACCATTTCTCGCGTTCGGCGAATGGCGGAGTAGGCTATGCAAAGGCAGCCGGCAACTATGGCGGTTCCTTTTATCCCACGCTGTTGGCGCAAGAAGAGGGCTACGACCAAGTAATCTGGACCGACGATTGCGAGCATAAGTATTTTGAAGAAAGCGGAACCATGAACGTGATGGTTCGCATTAATGATACCATCATCACGCCAAAAACCTCCGAGAAGATTTTGGACGGTGTAACCCGTGACAGCATATTGAAAGTTGCGGAGCATCTGGGCGTAAAAACCGAAGTCAGAGACCTGGCCGTGGAAGAAGTCTACAACGCACACAAAAACGGAGAGCTGAAAGAAGCCTTCGGTGTGGGGACGGCCGTGGTTATGAGTATGTTTAAAGAAATAGGCTACAAAGAAGAGCGCTTGGCATTGGATGTTTTGCCCGAAGACGAAAGCGTGGCTCAGCAACTAAAGAAATTCTTGACCGATTTGCAAGCAAACCAAGGGGAAGATCCTTTTGGTTGGAGAGTGAAAGTAGAGAAAGGTTACGCAGACCAATTCTTAAAATAGGTAGAAAGCCGGCAAAACAGCCGGCTTTTATTTTTGTGCAAGAACAAATCGGTCGTTGCCGCTGAGGTCTTTGATGAGCTCCGATGTGCTAAAACTATTGAACAGTTCCAGAGTTTCCTTTCCGTATTTCTGATTGATTTCAACCAACACGAAGCCTTTTTGGCCAAGATGTTTTTGGCTGTCGGTGGCTATTTTACGGTAGAAAATCAAAGGATCATCTGCCAACGGATGAAGTGCAGTGTACGGCTCAAAATCGCGGACTTGCGTGGAGAGTGAAACTGCCTCTTCGCGCCCGATGTAAGGCGGGTTGCTTATGATGAGATCGTATTGCTGCTGTAACTCGCAATTCAAATAATCGGCGGTTTCAAATTTGATATCGACTTTATGCATTTCGGCGTTCTTCTTCGCTATCAGCAGCGCGTCGGTAGAAATATCCATTGCGGTAACTTCGGTGTGGGGGAACAATGTTTTCAGCATAATAGCGATTATCCCCGATCCTGTGCCGATGTCCAATATTCTGATTCCCGAAAGGTCTGCGCGGGCCCGGAGTTTGTCGGTCGCAATTTCAACCAATTCTTCCGTCTCGGGCCTTGGAATCAGCGTATGCTCATTGACGAAAAATTTGTGCCCGTAGAAATCCGTTTTACCCAAAATATGTTGGTACGGTTTCCCTGAAATCAATTGGGTAACAGCCTCCTCAAAGCGCGAGCAAGCCTCACCCGAGACAATATTGCCGGCAGCGGCGCGAACTTCAATCCGTGACAACCCCAGAAACTCTTCTGCAAATATGATGAATAGTTCTGCAATTTCACTTTCCATATAAAGCCCGGAAAGCCGGCGCGAAAAGCCGGTTCGCAGTTGCCTGAGCGTCATCAACGACGGTAGATTAATCGGTTCTCGGTAGACTGTTCGTCATCAAACAGATAACCTTCTTCTGAAAAAGCTTTCAGTTCCTCGCGGCTTTGCACCTGATTTTCCGCGCAAAACCGTGCGAGCAGACCGCGCGCATGTTTTGTATAAACCACGATGGTCTTGGCCTTTCCCGACTTCATCTCGTAGAAATCAACATCCACCAACGGTGCTTTCAGCTTCTTTCGGTCCAACACTTTTGCATATTCGGTGCTGGCCAAATGCAGAACGAATTCGTCCTTTTTCAACATACGGTTGAAAGCGTCGGTTACTCTGTCACGCCAGAACGCATACAGGTTTTTATAACCGTCGAACGAGAAAGGTCTGCCCATTTCCAAACGATAAAGCATGACACGATCAGACGGTTTCAGCATTCCGTATAAACCGGAAAGTATTCTCAGATTTTCCTGCAAATAATCGGCTGCGTTTTTGTTCAAGGAAGGTGCATCCAAACCGCGGTAAACCTCGCCTGTAAAAGCAAAAAGTGCCTGCGTAGATTCTGCGGCAGTCGGGTTGGGTTTCCAATCTTGGTTGCGCTGCCAGTTTTCATCAGCCAACCGATCGGAGATCTGCATCAACTCTTTTATAAACGCAGGATCTTTCTCACGCAGATGACGGTTGATCTCGGCAGCTTCGCGAATAAATTGTGGCTTTGTAGACGGCAATAAATCAGACTTTCTGCCAATATCCATCAGCTTGGCAGGGCTTACAATAATCTTCATCAGTTCTCGAAATCACCTTTGCCTTGGCGTATAATCTCAGGTTCGTCTCCGGTTAAATCCACGATGGTCGACGCGCGGTTGTCACCGTATCCTGCATCGATAACGATGTCTGCAATCTGGTCAAATTTCTCTGCAATCAACGTAGGATCGGTTGTGTATTCGATAACATCGTCATCGTCTTTGATGGACGTGGAGGCAATCGGGTGGCCCAGATGTTCCACGATCATCTGTGGAATGTTGTGTTCGGGCACGCGGATGCCCACGGTTTTATTGTTCTTGTAGGCGAGCGGCAAGGTTTTGGCCGCAGGCAGAATAAAGGTGAACGGCCCCGGCAGATACTGTTTCAGCGTTCTAAAGGTGGCGGTGTCGACGGGTTTTGTGAACTCAGACAAATGGCTGAGGTCATTGCAGATAATCGAGAAATGTGCTTTCTCTAACTTCACGTTTTTTATGCGCGCCAGCTTCTCCATGGCTCTGATGTTGAAAATGTCGCAACCCATTGCGTAGACGGTATCGGACGGATAGATGACGAGTCCGCCGTCTTTTAATACGCGCACCACCTCGGCTATTTGGTTTTCCTGCGGATTGTCCGGATGAATTCTGATGATTTTTGCCATAGCACAAAGTTAGCCCAAAAAAAGAAATTGCCGTGCGGGTTTGCGGGTGAACTATCTTTGATGTATATTTGCACTACAATATCGCGGGGTGGAGCAGTAGGTAGCTCGTCGGGCTCATAACCCGAAGGTCGCACGTTCGAGTCGTGTCCCCGCTACTAAGCAACGCTTGCGGTAAGCGTTTAAAAATATACCGCGGGGTGGAGCAGTAGGTAGCTCGTCGGGCTCATAACCCGAAGGTCGCACGTTCGAGTCGTGTCCCCGCTACTTTTAAGAGAATCGTTTTTACGGTTCTCTTTTTTGTTTTCGGGTTTTTCGTAAGCTGATCGCGGGCCGATATTATTTGCAATGTTATGCGGACTTTTGACAAGCTTCGAGTATGTTTCGCCATTTAGATGATTAACGCATTTGGGCAGGTTGTCGCACTTTTAGTGCTGAGAAACTTAATATTCTTATTTTCTCAGTAGTTCAAAACTGTACGAGTAATTCTGCCAAAGTTTCAAACTTTGGCAGAGTTCTGCGCTGTAATTTGTAGCGCCAATTAATCACTTTCCGAGCTCTTTCCAACTCTTTTCATTGACTTCCACATCATAATGCTTTGCAGCTTTCTGAATGTTTGCAAAGGCGAGATCGCGGTCGGCGTCGCTGACATCCTTTACCTGATCAAATCTCGCGAGCGCGTTGCGCACATGGGAAGCGTCGGTCATCGGTTCTTTCCGCTGTTTCGGAAAGGCGAAGGCGCTGTCGGGTAAATCATTCTTGTCGGCCGTGGTAAGTTTGCCGTGCTCTTCGTGGGGTTTCCAGGTGGTCTTTTCCATAATCAAGAGACGCAACAATTATCAAACCGAAACAGGCTTCTCTACAACAAAACCATTGGCACAATATTATTGCAAGGTGTACTGCAAGCGGCAAAATACCGTGAGGGGTTTTGCAGATTTTCGCTAAGTTTATCGGCAAATTGATAATCTACATGAGAAAAATGTGCGTGTCACTGCTGATGGCTTTTACGCTGATGCAGCTTTCGGCTCAAGAAAAAAACTATTTTGCATCTACGCCCTCTCTGTCGCCCGACGGTCTGACGGCGTACTTTTCTTACGACGGCGACATTTGGAAAGTGCCCGCCGACGGAGGTACTGCCACCAGAATCACGGCCTTGGAAGGTGAAGAAATCAATCCGAGAGTTTCGCCTGACGGAAAATGGCTGGCTTTCAGTTCCAACCAATTCGGCAATTATGATGTTTATGTAATGCCGGTGACCGGCGGAAAGATTACACAGTTGACTTTTCATACCGCGAAAGATGAAGTGGAGAACTGGAGCTGGGACAGCCGCACCATTTATTTCACATCAGACCGCGACCGCAGATTCGGCAGTTTTAGCATTGATGTGAACGGTGGAACGCCGAAATCTCTGTTCAGCCATTATTTCAACACCACAAACGGCCTGGCCGAAACGCCGTCGGGTGAATATATTTTTACCATTTCGAGCGAGAGCGCACAGCAGGCAGCGAGGAAACGCTACAAAGGAGAGAACAACCCCGACCTTTTGGGTTATAACCCGAAGACGGGCAGCTTCCACCGGTATACCACTTATCAAGGAAAAGATTTTAACGCGACGGTGGACCGCAACGGCACCATCTATTTTATATCCGACGAAGACACCGACGAATACAATCTTTTCCGATTGCAGAACGGCGCGAAGCAAGCGTTGACAAAGTACCCGACGTCCATCAAGAAACCTTTTGTATCGGCGCAGGGGAACAAGGTCATCTTCGAGAAAGATTACAGTCTTTACATTTACGATGTGGCTTCCAACGCTGTGGCACCCATTA
>WKJB01000218.1_pt1 | contig 13204 bp, 16 predicted proteins | sample 5403331 | NCBI WGS metagenome assembly WKJB01 (sample SAMN13198853, study PRJNA488119) | plastic metagenome | isolation source: water-polyurethane dispersion (WPUD) containing a polyether... | place: Mexico: Mexico City | collected 2016 | reverse complement strand
AATCAAATCCTTATCTGGAGCGCGCCATCAATTCAGCCATCCAAATATCGAAACTGATACTTAAAACGGTGAACTGAGAAGTGTTATATGTGCTAACCGTCGCCTGCATAAATAGTGTCTGCAAAGGTACGCTATTTAATCGTCATAGAGAATTGATGGAGAGTGGTGCGGAGATGATATTGCTTAGGAAAGACTGCGTTTCAATCGTAGTCAGATTCGCAATTGAAAGACATCACTCGCCAGAGTCAAGCGAATAAATCTGGTGCTCTAATTTCTCAATTGCAGAATCAAGACGTTTCTCGTTTTTCTTGGAATATAATTCATGGTTTGTTGCCATTAAAGAATTGTATTCATCCAAGGACATTACGACAATACTTGAATCTTTGCCACGATTAATGATTAAGATTTCAAAGTTTTTTGCAACTCTGTCTAAATAAGACTTGATGTCCTTTCTAAAATCCGATACGCTTGCAACTATCATTTATGTACCTATTTACGTATGAGGTAAATACAATTATCGAATTACAAATGATGGCAAACGAAAGTAATTGGCACCTCGTTTTAAAACAACCTCAGCTGCTGCGTCCTGCTGCCGGTAAATAGTTCGGTATTTAACGGTGGGATACTACGGTCTGCAAAGAATTTTCGCTTAGCGACTTTCACGCTGGTATGGATCATCTCTGCAATGTTGCCTTCGCCCTTATAGCGTTCAAAGAAACGCCGCTCGCCCAAAGTGCCGCCGCGCATCGAGCGGATCTGGTTCAGAACCTTTTCTTTACGGTCGGGATAATGCGCTTCCAGCCATTGGACAAACACCGGCTCCACACTTTGGTTCAGCCTTACCAAAGAATATCCGATTCCCTGTGCACCGGCAGCCGCCATTTGCTCAAATAGGGGCAGAATTTCTTCGCTGTTCAGTGCAGGGATGATGGGCGCCATCATCACATGGACCGGAATGCCGGCAGCGGTGAGCCGGGTGATTGCATTCAGTTTCTTTGCGGCGCCGGAGGTGCGCGGCTCCATGCGTCGGCGCAGTTCCTCGTTTAGTGTGGGAATACTCATCGATACGCAGACCAGATTTTGCTCTGCCATTTTGGACAAGATGTCGATATCGCGCAGAATCAGAGCGTTCTTGGTAATGATGTTGACGGGCTGACGGTAGTCGCGGCAGATCTCAAGCATTTGTCGGGTGATCCTGAGTTGGCGCTCTATCGGCTGGTAGCAGTCGGTGTTGCCTGAAAATGTAATCGGCGAGACCTCGTAGCTTTTCTTTTGCAGAAATTTCTCAAGCAGTTGCGGTGCATTTTTCTTCACCATGATTTTCCGCTCAAAGTCGACGCCTGCATTGTACCCCCAATACTCGTGAGTGGGTCGGGCGAAACAGTAGGCACAGCCGTGCTCGCAGCCTTGGTACGGATTGGCCGAATAGTCCATCGCCAAATCAGGACTTCTCACTTGGTTGACAATCGTCTTGGGAAACACTTCTATGAACTGCGGTTTCTCCTTATCGACTTCCCAATCCTCCGGTTCGTAAGAATAACGGTCAAAACGGTTGTGCACATTGCGCTGCGCGCCCTGACCTTTTGTCGGACCGCTGCCTTGCAATTGCTGTTCATTCTCTGCCATCAGCATAATAACGGAAAAAGTCGGGTTGAATTGCAAATGAAAATCGCCACTTTCCGGCGGCGATTTTAGTTATTCTTCTTCGGGTTTATTCAGCAAAGCATCCCAACCCTGTGCATTCAGTTTTATCAGCTCGTTCGATCCGCGGGCCACCATGTAACTGATCGGACTCTCCGTAGCGTGACCGATAACGGTAAAGTCCGGGTGGTTGCGAATCTTCTCATAATCCGACGGCGTTATGGTGAACAAAAGTTCATAATCCTCGCCACCGTTCAAGGCTGCCGTTACAGGGTTGAAGTTGAGTTCATCAGCCGTAGCTATCGTCTGCGGATCTAACGGAATCTTCTCTTCATACAGATGGAAACCGACTTTTGACTGATCTGCCAAGTGCAGAATCTCTGACGCCAGTCCATCGGAAATGTCGATCATCGATGTTGGTTGTACTTCCAGCTCGGTCAGCAGTTTCTTGATGTCGGTGCGCGCTTCGGGTTTTAGTTGTCGTTCCAAAACGTAATCGTAACCTTCCATTACCGGCTGCATCTGCGGATTGGCCAGATAAACCGCATGTTCGCGTTCCAAGATTTGCAAACCCATGTACGCGCCGCCCAGATCGCCGCTGACAACGAGAAGATCGTTTGGTTTTGCACCGCTTCGCTTTGTTATGTCCGCTTCGTCTGCCAAACCGATAGCCGTAATGTTCAAAACCAAACCTGCTTGTGAACTCGTTGTATCGCCGCCGACAAGGTCAACATTGTAACGGCGGCAGGCGAGTGCAATTCCTGCATAAATTTCCTCGAAAGCTTCCACAGGAAAACGGTTGGATGCCGCCACCGAGACCAGAATTTGTGTCGGCGTGGCATTCATGGCAGCGATGTCGCTGAGGTTAACAATGACCGCTTTGTAACCGAGGTGCTTCAGTGGAACGTAACCCAGATTGAAATGCACACCTTCGGCCAAGGTGTCGGTACTGATGATGATTCTCTTACCGGCAGGGTTGATTACAGCGCCGTCGTCGCCCACGCCCACTTCGGTAGTCTCGTTCGCAAGGCCAAACTGTTCGGTCAAGTGTTTTATCAACCCAAATTCGCCCAAGGCGCTGACGGGCGTTAACTGCGGTTTCTTGTCTTCTAACATAACTTTTCGCCGTTATTTGCTCAACGCTTCCATATCAAAAGCCTCAACATTCTCCGGACGGAACGGCAGGCTTTTGATGTCGTCACGCGTCAGGATTTGTGTGTTTTCGCTTTTGTACCGGTTGATGACTTCCAAAATATCGTCCGGTGGTGTGGTTGTTTTACGAATCATCATGTCGATCCAAACGCCCGTAGCCTCTGCGGTTGCGCAGTGGGTTCCGTCGGGCAGGTAGAATTTGTGCAAAAATCTGTAGATGGACGCATCCTCTGAGCTGGCATCTATTTCCAAAGAAACGATTACTTCTTGGTTTGCATAAATTTCCTTGAAGAACGAATAGCGCTCGTGCAGAATCACAGGGCCGATGCCCCAACGGTTAAGCTGTGCGAGGCCCATTTTATTTTCGTGCATGAAAGCCATTCGAGTTTGGGCGCAATATTCCACATAAGCAGAATTGGCAAGGTGACGGTTGGCGTCGATGTCGGACCAACGGACGTCGAATTTATAGTGATAAACAGACATGTTTCAATTTTTGACCAAAAATACGAAAAGCAGCGCAGCAACAGTCATGCCGCAGGAAAACGTAATTTTGCGCAATGATAAAAAAACGGGTGGTTATCGTGGGGGGTGGCGCTGCGGGATTCTTCGCGGCGGCTAACCTCGATGAGGAAAAATATAGCGTTCGGATTCTGGAGCAGAATAAAGACGTGCTGCAGAAAGTGAAGATTTCGGGGGGCGGCCGTTGCAATGTGACTCAGGCCTGTTTTGACCCGCAGGAATTGGTCGGGTTTTATCCACGCGGCCACAAGGAACTGCGCAGTGTTTTTCATCAGTTTCAGCCCGGTGATACCATGGCGTGGTTTGAAGCGCGCGGAGTACCTTTAAAAATAGAGCGCGACAACCGTGTCTTCCCCGAAAGCAATTCATCGCAAAGCATTACCGACGCGCTGCAAAAGGCTGTTGCCGATAAAGGTTTTGAGGTGCTGACCAAAACGGTGGTTTCAGAAATTATCCATCACGAAGAGCGTTACACCGTAAAAACAGGCAACGGCAACTTTGAAGCTGACTACTTAATTTACACCACCGGCAGCGCACCAAAATCGGTGAAAATTTTGGAGAATCTCGACCACAGCACCGTTCCTGCGGTGCCGTCGTTGTTTACTTTTAATGTCAAAGATGAACTGATCAATCCGTTGCCGGGCACAAGCTTTCCGATGGCCGAAGTATCGATTCCGAAACTGAAAACGGAAGAGAGCGGCCCGATGCTGATTACCCATTGGGGACTGAGCGGTCCCGCCATTTTGAAAATATCGGCGTGGAAGGCGAGAGAACTTTTCGATTTAAACTACAAATTTGATGTCGTAGTCAACTTCATCGCGATGTCGGCAGACGATGCGGTGGAACGCTTGGTCGAATTCAAAGAAGTTCATCCCAAGAAAACGGTCGGTCAGGCAAAAGTGTTTGAGGTGACCAACCGTTTCTGGCTGCAGTTGTTGCATGTCTGTAAGATCGATGCAAACAAGCAGGTGTCGCAATTGTCGAAAAAAGAAGTCCGCGCAATTGCTGAAAATCTCTGCCGGCGCAGACTGACTGTCAGCGGTAAATCTACCAACAAAGACGAATTCGTAACCGCCGGCGGTGTCAAACTGAAAGAAATCGACTTCAAAACGATGGAAAGCAAGCTGCTGCCCAATTTTTACATCGCAGGAGAAGTGCTCGACATCGATGCAGTGACGGGCGGCTTCAATTTCCAAGCCTGTTGGAGCGAAGCTTGGCTGATTGCTCAGGCGTTGAATGAGAAAACTTAAACGCTTTTCACGCGCTCTTCGCTGTCTTTGATGTTGAGGCTCAGGCGGACAATGCTGTCTTCGTGAGCGATCAAGTCATGCGGAACGCTGCTCTCTAAGGCGATGGCCGTACCCTCTTTCAGCAGATGACGCTCGCCCAAAACGCCGAAATCTATTTCGCCGCGCAAGACCTGCACCACAATCGGGAAGGGCGCTTTGTGCTCTTTCATCTCTTGTCCTTTGCGGAAAACAATGCGTATCTCTTTCGCATGGTCGTTCTTAATCATCACTTTGACGGCGGGTTTCGGATCGCCGTATTCAATATCTTCGAAGAAAGATGCAACGTCAGCCATAATTTTTATTCTTAAACCTCGAATTTACGAAAAAAGACTCTAAAGTCTGAAAACTCCTCGACACAGTAAAATGCGAGAAGTGGTTGTAGAAAACTCTGCCAAAGTTCGAAACTTTGGCAGAGTTAAAGAGCGTTTACATTATAGAAACATCAGATAAATGACAGTGCTTAAAATTGGCTAGATTATCAAAAAGATTAATAATTTCAGTTCTCGGCAACAGCGTCGGATTTTTAGAAATAATACGCATGTAAGATGAAAATTTGTAGTTTCCATTCTGGCGTCAAGCTGCAGCACATTACGGTGCACATATATAATTACTGACCGGAGATAATCTTCGGTTTTGATGCGCTTACGCTTGAAAGGTCGCTCAAGCAGTCCGCCATGACGCTGATGCTGTTTGTTGTACGCCTGGGTATAACTGCTGATAAACTTGGCGATTTGCTTACTAGCAGTCGACTGTTCGGCGTGGAGGCCTGTGTTAGGCGCAACTTTTCCAAAGTTCAAAACTTTGGCAGAGTTGTCGAAGATCGGTCGTTCTCTGATTTTTAAAACCATGTGGAAATGGTTCGGCATCAAGCAGTATGCGTAAACCTCGGCAATAGGCAGCAAGTGCTGTTTTATTTTATTCAGAAAGAAATAACGGTTGTCGTCGCTTGAGAAAATAGGTTCGCCATTAATCCCTCGATTATATATATGGTAGAAATATCCAGGTTCGAGAAAGTCAGCGGTAATGTCCATTGTCAGATATTGTACTAAAGCAATTTACAACTTCTCTTAGTACCGACGGTTGCAACTCTGCCAAAGTTTAAAACTTTGGCAGAGTTAAAGATGACTTAAACTTGTCGATATTTATAATAATATGCGAGTAAAACTGTGTCAACTAAAAAAGCAAAACCATTAGACGCGATAATCGGCCAGTCAGTTTTGATGATGCCGTAAATGGCCCAAAGGCCGACACCCATAATCAGAACGAGCAATGTCCAAAGCGAAATGTCTGCCACCTGCTTTGTTCGCATTACTTTAATGAGTTGCGGCAACATCGAAATCGATGTCAGGATGCCCGCAGCGGTACCGATGATAAGAGTCATAGAACGGCTTTCAGAGAAGTTGACATATGCCGTACCAAAACAGCTGATAAAATACTACTTTCGCGGAATGAAAAAAATTCTACCAATTATGCTGGCTGCAGGGGTGCTGAATGTTTCCTGCTCAACCCAGATTGTAAACGCTGAGAAACCTCTGGCGGACGCAAGTCTGCAAATTGGTAAAACTTACACTTTTGTCTTGCGTAACGGCGAGGAAAAGAAATTCCGGATAGTGTCTCAGGATGGCGCAAGCATTAAAGGTAAAGATATCGATGATAAGGTTTACCATATAAACAAGAGCGATATTGCGCAGGTCAGAAAACCGAACCCACTCGGTACAGCGGGTATCATTGCCGGTGGTGTAGCCGCTGCGGTTTTGATTCCGGCCTACATCAGCAATAAACCTGTCGGCCAGTAATCAACTCCCGATCATTTTCTTAATCGAGTTCAACTTCATCAATGCTTCAATCGGCGTCAGTGAGTTGATGTCGATTTTCGTCAATTCTTCGCGGATGTTTTCGAGCACCGGATCGTCCAGTTGAAAGAAAGACAGCTGCAGATTTTCTTCGGTAACCCGCTTGATCTTTTCGCCACCATTCTGGCTCCGTGAATCTTCCAAAGTTTTCAAAATCTCGTGCGCTCGGTTTACCACCTTTGATGGCATACCCGCGAGCTTTGCCACGTGAATCCCGAAACTGTGTTCGCTGCCGCCCGGCATCAGTTTTCTTAGGAAAATAATGTTGCCCTTGCTTTCCTGAATTGAGACGTGGAAATTCTTGACGCGCTCAAAATTCAGCGTCATCTCGTTGAGCTCGTGGTAATGGGTTGCAAACAGCGTTTTTGGTTTTGTCGGATGTTGATGCAGATATTCAGCAATGGCCCAGGCGATGGAAACGCCGTCGTAGGTTGAGGTTCCACGGCCGATCTCGTCCAGAAGAATCAAACTGCGATCGGTAATATTGTTCAGAATACTTGCCGCTTCGTTCATCTCAACCATAAAGGTCGACTCGCCCGAAGAAATGTTATCCGAGGCGCCAACACGCGTGAAGATGCGGTCCAGTACGCCGATCTCCGCATGCTTTGCAGGCACGAAACTGCCGATTTGAGCGAGTAAACAGACGATCGCAGTCTGACGCAACAGTGCAGACTTTCCCGCCATATTGGGCCCGGTTACCATGATGATCTGCTGGCTGTCTCGGTCGGCAAATACATCGTTCGGGATGTATTTTTCGCCCGGTGGCAGGGCGCATTCTATGATCGGGTGGCGTGCTTCACGCAAGTCGATGCTGAAATCGTCGGTTAGGATGGGCCGCGTGTAGGATTGATCGATCGCCAAATCTGACAAACCGACCGCGCAGTCGAGCTGCGCGATGATCTGTGAATTTGCCTGGATACGGTCGATGTAGACCATCACATTTTCACAGATCTGGCGGTAAAGTTCCTGTTCCAGTCGGCTGATTTTCTCTTCGGCGCCTAAGATCTGGCTCTCATACTCCTTGAGTTCTTCGGTGATGTAGCGCTCCGCGCTGACCAAAGTCTGTTTACGGATCCAGTCGGACGGTACTTTGTCCTTGTGCGTATTCCGAACTTCGATATAATAGCCGAAAACATTGTTAAAGTCAATCTTCAGACTGGTGATCTCAGTTCTGGCGATTTCACGCTCACGCATTTCATCCAGATAAGCTTTACCGTTCTGCTGCAGGTTACGCAAACGGTCGAGTTCTTCCGAAATTCCATCTTTCACCACCTGGCCTTTGTGCAGATACACAGGCAGTTCATCGTTGAGATGATTCAGCAGAAACTGTAAGAGTTCCACCATATCTTCAGGCAAATCCAGCCAGGCCATAACGTCTGGATGCGGCAACAGCAGTTGACGGATGTTCTGAATGCTCGCCAAAGATTGGCGCAGGTAACCGAGTTCCTTTGGCGTAATTTTTCCCGCCGCAAGCTTGCCCACCAAACGGTCGAGGTCAGAAATCGATTTCAACTGCACCGAGAGTTCGTATTTGAGCTGATCGTTTTTATTGAGAAAGTCGACGAGGTTTAGCCTACGGTTAATTTCGTTGACATCTTTGAGCGGCAGAATGATTCGTCGACGCAGAAGCCGGCCGCCCATCGGCGTGGTGGTATGGTCAATGATGTTCAGCAAGGATTTTCCCTGCGGATGTGATGGCTGAACGATTTCCAGATTGCGCAAGGTAAAACCGTCCATCACCAGGAAATCGTCCTGCGGAACCGGCGCAATTTTGGTGATATGGTCGAGCAGTTTGTGGTGGGTATCGTCCACAAGATAGGCGAAAATAGCGCCCGCCGCCGTAATCCCCAATTGCTGCCCGTCAACGCCGAAACCTTTCAGAGAATTGGTTTTGAAATGACCGGTCAGTTTTTCATAGGCAAAGTCAAACTGATAGGCCCAGTCTTCCAGTTTGAAAACATTTCGGTTGTGCAGTTGCGACGGCATCTCTACGCTTCTACGGCAGATGATCTCGCTCGGATCGAAAGAGCTTATCCAGTGCAGAAGCTTTTCCAGACTGCCTTCGCCCAGCAGAAATTCGCCCGTGGATACGTCGACCAGTGCAACGCCGTATTTTTCTTTCTCCCTATGCAGCGACATCAAGAAGTTGTTCTTCTTGGAAGCAAGAACCTGATCGTTGAAGGTCACGCCCGGAGTTACCAGTTCGGTGACGCCGCGTTTGACAATGCCTTTTACCGACTTCGGATCTTCGAGTTGGTCGCAGATGGCCACACGCATGCCCGCGCGCACAAGTTTTGGCAAGTACGAATCGAGAGAATGGTGCGGAAAACCGGCCAGTTCTATGGATTTGCCGTCGCCGCCGTTGTTGCGTTTGGTCAAAACGATGCCCAGAATCTGCGCGGTCTTCACGGCGTCGCTGCCGAAAGTTTCGTAGAAATCGCCCACGCGAAACAGCAACAATGCATCGGGATATTTCGCCTTAATGCTGTTGTACTGCGTCATCAACGGGGTTTCTTTCTTCGCCATCTGTTTACAATTCAATCTGTAAAAATACGAATTGGAAAGGATTTACCATCCGAAAGCTGCTTCCACAGTTTCTATATGCATATTTGTTCCCGTTGTGGGAATTGGTTATATTTGTGTAAAGAAAAAGCCGTTGCGGGTTATTGCCAAAAAAATATTGCGAGAGTTTTGGGAACGACATTCGGATTGTGAGCAGCAGTTGAAATCTTGGTATGCGGAGGCCGCCAAAGGCAGCTGGAAAAATTTGAATGAGCTTAAGGTAGACTATCCGTCACTTAGTATTTTGCAGGACAACCGCGTTTGTTTTAATATCAAAGGAAATAATTACCGTCTTATTGTCAAAGTTAATTTCAGTTATCAAATGATGTGGATACGCTTTGTAGGTACCCATGCGGAATATGACAAAATCGACGCAAATAAAATCTAAAAGAAATGCAGCTCAACCCAATAAAAACAGAAGAAGATTACAAGCGTGCGCTGGAGCGTTTGGAAGAAATATTCGACGCAGACTCTGGCACAAAAGAAGGTGACGAACTTGAAGTTCTCGGAATTCTGATCGAAAATTATGAAGATCGGCAAGTTCAGATTGACCTCCCCGATCCGATAGAAGCGATTAAATTTCGGATGGAACAGCTGAATTATACCCAAAAAGATTTAGCCGAGATCATCGGGTTGAAAAGCAGAGCCAGCGAAATTCTGCATCGGAAGAGGAAACTCTCGCTGGAGATGATCCGCAAACTTTCAGAAGCACTTCACATTCCATCCGATGTGCTAATTCAGGCTTACTAAAAACTAATCTGTAAATGTCTACTGTAAAAAAACTAAAACTCGAGGAGCTCAACCGTATCGATATTGAAACCTTTAAAGAGGTGCAGAAGACGCCACTGGTGGTCATGTTGGACGATGTCCGCAGTATGCACAATGTGGGCGCTGTTTTTCGTACCGCTGATGCTTTCCTTATCGAGAAGATTGTCCTGTGTGGCATTACACCACGACCACCGCATCGCGACATTCACAAAGCTGCACTCGGGGCTACGGAAAGTGTCGACTGGGAATACGCAGAATCTTCTATTGAAGCTGTTGAAAAACTGAAAGCTAATGGTTACAAGATTGTCGCGGTAGAGCAGACCACCGGTAGCGTGGAGATTTCTGACTTCAGAATGGATAAGGATAAAAAGTACGCGCTGATTCTTGGCAACGAGGTAGAAGGCGTATCGGAACAGCTGCTTCCGCTCTGTGATGCGTTTATCGAAATTCCACAGCTGGGCACTAAGCATTCGCTCAATGTCAGCGTTTGTGCGGGAATTGCGATGTGGGAGTTTTTTAAAGTTTTATCGTAGAGCTTTCGGGGCGAAAAGCTCCCACTGTTTGCCGTCGTGACGGTACAGACCGACGCGGTCAACGGTGAAACTTGCCGTAAATTCTTTATCCTGATACTCTTTCCAGGCTTCTGCAAAATTTTCTTTGGTCAAATCGCGGAATGCAACTGTCAGATGCGGATGAAAATTCTCGTTGATTTCTTTATCCATTTTAACGGCGACTTCCTTGTGAAGCTGTTGTAATTCTTCAGTGTTTTCAGGTCGGATGAAGATGGTCGGATTCTTCCGTTCGAAACAACCGTAATCTTTTAACCGTTGTTCAAACGGCTGAACCGTAAGTTCAATACTTTCAAAGTGCTCTTTAAGCGCGGCTTCGTCTTCTTCCTTTACAGAAAACGGCGGCACCAACGTGATGTGCGGAAAGCTTTTCAGCGCTTTCTCGCTGTCAAAGCGCTCAGCAAAGTCTTTGTTAATTTTACGGATTTCGGCAGTCAATTCCTCGTCTGGTGCCACAGCGATGAAAAACAGATGTTTCATCAGCGCAACAGTTGGTCAAAAGTATTTCCCTGACGGATGTCGCCCGTATTGTAGCCTTTCATAAACCATTCTTTGCGCTGCTCGGCCGAACCGTGGGTAAAACTCTCTTGGTTTACATAACCTTGTGCCCGCCGCTGGATGTTGTCATCGCCAACCGCTTCGGCCGCGCTTATCGCTTGGTCTATATCGCCGGGTTCCAGTATATGTTCGCGTTGGTCGGTTTGGCGCGCCCAAACGCCGGCGTAAAAATCGGCCTGAAGTTCGGTAGCCACCGATACGCGGTTCATTTCGGCTTCGGAATATCTGCCGCTTTGTCGCAGTTGATTGGTTTGACCTAGAGTGCCCAGCAGATTCTGCACATGATGGCCCATTTCATGCGCGAGCACATAGGCGATGGAAAACTCACCGACATCAGCACCATAGCGGTCGCGCAGTTCGTTGAAGAAGCTCATATCCATATAAACCGTCTGATCGTTGGGACAGTAAAACGGTCCCATGGCTGCCTGGGCCGTGCCGCAGCCGCTTTGGGTGATCTGTTCGAAGAGTACAATTCGCGGCTTTTTGTAGGTCATGCCGTTGTCCGCGAAGATTTTCTCCCAAGTCGCGTTGTTCTCGCCCGAGAGCATATCCACAAAATCATACATCCGTTTTTCGCCCGCCGTCAGCTCGCGTTGCTCCGTCTGCGGTTGATTGCCGATGCCGGAATCTAACAGCATAGACGGATCGCCGCCCAAAAAGTAAACAATGGCTGCGATGATCAATGCGCCCAATCCGCCACCTACCACGCCGCCACCGCCCATGCCGCGCCGGTCTTCCACATTTCCGCCTCTGTTGTTGGTCCACCTCATATCAAAAATTTTTACTGAAAATACTGATTTTCCTTTCAGCAAGAATTAATCCATAAGAGCAACAGTACGGTACAAAAGATTTTTGCGACCCTCAGCCTGCTGTATCAGCTTGCTGTTATCGTCGGTTCCGATTTTGAATTCTGCCTTTTTCGGGATGATTACCTCGAACTGTTCGCCACTGTTTAGTCTTTGTTGAAGCGTAGCTTTGTCGATTGATTTCACTTTACCATTGCTGTAGAAACGGCTCGAATAGGATTTATCGCCGAGAAAATACAGTGGCAAGCTTTTGTCCGAGTGTTGCAAAATATATTTATCGGTATTGCTGTTGTTCTGGTAAACGCCGGGGATGAATGCTAAAATAGCTAAAACAAAAGAAAGCGCCGGGACAATCAATGCGATGCGGATCAGCGGTTTTTCGCGCTTGATTTCTTGCCAATAATAAAGGGTCAACAGTGCCAACGGCGGCATCACGGGCATGATGTAGGTGTGGATCAGACTTTTGGAAACGGTGAAAAACATCGGTGTCCAGACCAGCCACAGCAGCAGGAAGGCAACCCAAGAATTGTTGGTTAAAATCCTACGGTTCTTCCACAATTTGCCCGTAACGGTGTAGATCCACGGAAATGCCAAACCGAACAAGAATATCCAAATGATACCCAATGGCTGCTGTTTCGGGAAGCCGTATTTGTCGCCTTTCCAGCTCGAATCGAAGAAACGCTTGAAATGCTCACCGACGAAGAAATAGTCAAGGAAGCCCGGCGTTCGCTGTTCTGCCCAATAATACCACGGCAAAGCAATCACAGCAATTGTAACGATGCCGATCAACCACTGAAAGTTTTTCCACAGCAGCTGCCACTGCTTGAACCATAAAGTCCAAACAAATATGGGCGGCACGGTTAAAATGAGTACGATGGGACCTTTTGCCAGCAGTCCGAGTCCGATGGCAACAAAGAACAGATATTGCCAATAGATGGCTTTTTTGTGGATGGCATTCCAAAAGGCAATCATCATCAAAGTAATACAGATCGCCAATGACATATCCGTCGAGACCACGCCTATGTGCAAAAGGAACTCGGGAATGGTGAACAGGACAAATGCCGCCAACCAAACGGACAGACCTTTTTCGCGAGCGAAGGGTTTCAACAACAACAGAATCAAAAAGCTGATGATGAAAGAGGGGAAGCGCACGGCGAACTCGTTGACACCAAAGATCTTAATGCTTGCAGCCGACAGCCAAGTGGAAAGCGGCGGTTTCGCCCAAAACGGAAAACCGTAGTCTATCTGCGGCGTTACCCAATTATCGGTTTCGGCCATGATGCGGGCAATTTCGCCGTAGCGCGCCTCGGTTTGGTCCATCAGCGGAACCACCGCGTTCAGAATCAAACGGATCAGCACGATCAGGATAACAGCCGTCCGGTAAAAGTTTTTATTTTCTGTGAAGGTCTTTTTTGCCATACATCCGATAAATTAAAAACAGATCGATCCACAACTTAAAACCATAAGCAAGGCTCACGCGAGATTCG
>WKJB01000217.1_pt1 | contig 13293 bp, 12 predicted proteins | sample 5403331 | NCBI WGS metagenome assembly WKJB01 (sample SAMN13198853, study PRJNA488119) | plastic metagenome | isolation source: water-polyurethane dispersion (WPUD) containing a polyether... | place: Mexico: Mexico City | collected 2016 | reverse complement strand
TCGCAGGAGACTTTCGATGAATGGATGATGATGAGCGATCTGCTCTGGTGCCCGATTCAGCTGCGGACGGAGTTCTTCAGCATTGGTGAAATCTACGGTAAAACAAAAATGTCGGGCAACGTAGGTGATGCGATCCGTTATGGCAAAACCGCTGTTTTCCCGGCGGAATATCCGACCGGGCATCCGTTCATCGTCAAACAGCGTGACGATATCGAGGCGCAGCTTGCCAGCCGGCGCTTCCGTAAAACTTTTGACTTTCAGGAAGTTTACCGTCTTACGGTTCTGCGCGCTCAACTGGAAGCGAAACTGCTGCTTTTGGCGCAATGAGTTTTTAACATTACATTTGTTAAAAATTCTTAAAATGGTTGCTGCGGCAGCCATCGTTCTGCAATGAGTGTCATAGCGCGACAAGGCTTTAAGTACAGCATTATCGGGTACCTCAGTTTTCTGCTGGGGACTTTTTCTGCCATTTTCATCTTTCCGCGCGACATGGAGTTTTACGGAAAACTCCGGTACATTCTGCCCACGGCCGAGATGCTGGTGCCTATTGCCGTATTCGGCGTCTCATACGCCAATGTCAAGTTCTTTTATGAGAGCAGCAAGGCGGGCAAGCATCAGAATGTCTTGACGTTGTCGCTCGTCGGCGTCGTGGTCAATTTCGCTGTTTTACTCGGACTGTATTTTGCGCTCAGTTATGCGTTTCCACAGTTAAAGACCAATAAGCTCTGGGACATGAAACTGCTGATCTTTCCGCTGGTTTTGATCCTGGCACTGTCTCAGGTTTTCAACAAATATCTGTCGAACTATAAACGGATAGCTGTCTCAAACATCTTCGAGAACTTCTTCCCGAAAATCGCCAATCTCGGCGCTTTCACCTTGTTTTTTTTCATCGGTTTTCCTGAGAAAGCTGCCTACGCTTTTTTCTTCCTCATCTTTCTGGTAGCGCTGGCGGGCTATGCTTTTTATACGAATAAACTGGAGCCGCTGAAGCCGGATATCAGCCTCGGCTATGTACGGCAGAACAAGTTTTGGAAGAATTTCATCACCTACAGTTTTTATGGCTTCCTCGGTAACATCGGCAATTATTTGACGGTGCGCATCGACAATTACATGATCGGTGAATACATCGGGTTTGAACAGAACGGTGTGTACAGCACGCTGTATTCTATTTTGACCCTGACCACGGTTCCCGCGATGGGTTTGTACAATATCTCGGCACCCGTCATCAACAAACATTTGGCAGAAAATACGCTGGAAGAGTTGGATGCGTTTCACAAGAAAACTTCACTATCGATTTCGTTTCTCGGCATGTTGCTGTTCTCATGCATTTTGGTCGGCTTTCCGTATTTGACGGCCTTTATCAAAAACGGTGAACTGCTGCGTCAGGCTGAACCAGTCGTCTGGATTCTTGGCTCCGCCGTATTGTTCGATATGGTTACGGGTTTCAACGGCCACATCATTTCTTTGTCCAAATACTACCGTTTCAACATTGTCATCATGCTGTTTTTGGCGGTGATGAACATTATGCTGAACCTTTATTTCATCAGGAATACCAACCTCGGCATCATCGGCATCGCAATGGCTACGGCAACTTCGCTGACGGTTTACAACCTTATCAAAATTGTTTTCAATTGGTGGAAATTCAAGGTATCGCCGTTGAGCATCGAGATGATTTACGCGGTTATTGTCTGTTCATTAGCGGTCTCGGTGGCTATATTGCTGCCCGACGCCGATGCTTCCGGGGTCAACCTGATTTACAAACCGACGGTTGTTTTGCTGTTGATTCTTTTGGGCAATCATTACTTGGATATTTTCCCCGTACGGCAATACATAAACAGAGGTTTCTTGAAAAGCTTGACCAAATTTAAATCATAAAACTGCGTGATTTAAGAAATTTTCAAAAGCCTTATCTTTGCCTTTTAAACGTTTATGGAAAAAGTCCGCGTTCACGACAAGACCTTTGTGCCGTATCTGAAGGATGCCGAGTTGCAAGAAATTGTAAAAACTGTTGCAGAAAAAATCTACGAAGATTATAAAGACGAAGTTCCGGTCTTTGTCGGAGTGCTCAACGGCGTAGTGATGTTCTTTTCAGATTTATTGAAGCACTATCCGGGCAGATGCGAGGTGGCTTTTATCCAGATGAGTTCTTACGTGGGCACTCAGTCTACGGGCATCGTATACAAGAAGATGGACCTGACCAAGGACATAAAAGACCGCCACATTATTCTGATAGAAGATATTGTGGATACAGGAAACACAATCGAAAGCCTCTTCCAATACTTTACTGAGACCCAGCGCCCCAAATCCGTTAAGCTTGCCACCCTGTTGTTGAAGCCCGAGGTCTATAAAAAGGAGTTCGTCATCGACTATGTTGGAAAAGAAATTCCTAACAAATTCGTTTTGGGCTACGGTCTGGATTATGACGAAGAAGGACGTAACTACCGCGATCTCTATCAGCTGGAAGAAGGCAGGATCAACGAGTAAACCTATACTGAAAATAAATAAATCAAGTGTTGCGGCGCGGGTCGCAGAATAAAAGTAAAAATGATTAACATCGTTCTATTCGGCCCTCCCGGCAGTGGCAAGGGCACCCAGGCGCAAAACCTCATCCTGAGGTATAACCTGAAACAGATTTCTACCGGCGACCTTTTCCGGCACAATATCAAAAACGGAACACCGCTCGGACAATTGGCCAAGAGCTATATCGACAAAGGCGAACTGGTGCCCGACAAAGTAACCGTAGACATGCTGGTGGATGATCTGGTAAAGCCTACCGATACCAATGGCTTCATCTTTGATGGTTTCCCACGGACAACGGCACAGGCGGCAGTACTCGATGAAATTGTTCGCGAACATTTGATCTCGGAAATAACCATCTGCATTGCGCTGGTGGTGGACGATGAGATCTTGGTTCAGCGTTTGCTGGAACGCGGTAAAACCAGCGGTAGAACTGACGATTCCGACGAAAGCATCATCCGCAACCGTATCAGCGAATACTATCGTAAAACGGCCGAAGTGGCGGAGCACTATAAGCAGCAGTACAAGTATGTCGAAATCGACGGAGTCGGTGAGATTCCGGAGATTGCAGAAAAAATCTTTGCTGCCATAGATAAGGTTAAGGTAAAATAACTTCCAAACGCCGAGTTAAGTCTCGGCTTTTTGTTTAAAAATATTCAGATGTCGAATTTTGTAGACTACGTAAAGATTCATTGCAAAAGCGGTCACGGCGGCGCCGGTTCTGCCCACTTGCACCGTGCCAAGTACATCCCGAAAGGCGGCCCGGACGGTGGAGACGGTGGCCGTGGCGGCAGCATCATCATGCGCGGCAACTCTCACGAGTGGACACTTCTGCCGTTGCGCTATAAGCGACATCTGCGAGCCGAAAACGGGCAGCCGGGCGGCAAAAATGAGTTGACGGGCGCGGCAGGCTCAGACATCTACATCGACGTGCCGCTGGGAACCGTTGCCAAAAATGAAGACGGCGAGGTCATCGGTGAAATATTGGAAGCCGACCAAGAAGTTGTATTGAAGCGCGGCGGCAAAGGCGGTCTGGGCAACACGCATTTCAAATCTTCCACAAACCAGACACCGCGCTATGCACAGCCCGGCATGGAAGGCGAAGAAGGATACGTAACGTTTGAGCTGAAAGTCTTGGCCGATGTGGGTCTTGTAGGTTTCCCGAACGCAGGAAAGTCGACGCTGCTTTCTGCCGTTTCTGCCGCGAAGCCCAAAATTGCCGATTATGCTTTTACCACGTTAACGCCCAATTTGGGCATTGTGGAATACCGCAATTATAAATCTTTTGTGATGGCCGATATTCCCGGGATCATAGAAGGTGCCGCCGAGGGGAAAGGTCTGGGCCACCGTTTCCTGCGTCATATTGAGCGCAATTCGATCTTGCTCTTTTTGATTCCTGCCGATAGCGAGAACCATTATGGCGAATACCAAATTCTTTACAACGAACTGGAACGGTACAATCCTGAACTGACTGAAAAAGATCTGCTCATCAGCGTCTCAAAAGCCGATTTACTTGACGACGAACTTAAAAACGAGATCGCCGCCGAGTTCCCCGACGGAAAAAAACCGCTTTTCTTTTCCGGTGCAACAGGCGAGGGGCTGACCGAACTGAAAGACGCCATTTGGAGGAAATTGCACGGGTAGGGTTATAGAAAAGCTTCAAGGCTCCAAGACTTTGAAGTTTTTTATTTTATGACTCTTCGATGCAAATGAGTGTAATGAACATAACGCTTAGCAGGAAACTCGCTTATATTTAGGGCTGACAAACGCCGAAATTTTCAGGGAAATTGAAGACGCTTTTAGACGGCGGATAGCACGAGATAGCAACATCATCGAGATCGGTATGCTGAAATGACCGCCGTGTAATTGCTTATCGAAATATTGTTTTTGCATTCTCAGTGGTGATCTCTACAATTTCATCCATGCTTTTACCGTAAATATCCACCAACTTTCCGGCAACCAACGGCAGATAGGCGCTTTCGTTGCGCTTTCCGCGGTGCGGCGTGGGTGCCAAGTAAGGTGAATCCGTTTCCAGCACAATATGCTCCAACGGAATCACGTGCAGAAATTTGTCGATTTTGCCGTTCTTGAAAGTGACCACCCCGCCGATACCGAGTTTGAAACCGAGATCGATGGCTCTCTTTGCTTGCTCTAAATCACCTGTAAAACAGTGAAAAATGCCGCGCAGTTTCGGATGCTTTTTTCGTTCCAGCACCTCGAAAATCTCATCAAAACTTTCGCGCGAATGGATGACAATGGGCAAATCTTTCTCGATGGCCCAATCGATTTGCTGTTCAAAAGCTTTGGTCTGAATATCCAGCGTACTCTTGTCCCAATATAGATCGATACCGATTTCGCCCACAGCGCGAAAACTGCGTTCGTCCAGATACTTTTTCACGATGGCCAATTCTTTCTGCCACGAGTCGGGCTGGACGGAAGTAGGATGCAAACCCATCATGGCGTGCATGGCGTCGGGATGCGCCTGTTCCAGTTGCAACATTTTTTCGTGCGTAGAAGAATCGATCGCCGGCAGGTAGAATGTTTTCACGCCTGCTTCCATCGCGCGCAGAATCATTTCGCCGCGGTCGTCGTCAAACTGTTCGGAATAAAGATGGGTATGGGTATCAATCATTTTGTTTAAAAATTTTATGGCGCACTTTGGCCTGTTGCTCTTGGATGCGTTCTTTCAGTTTAGCGCGAAATTCTAAATAATCAGGATCCTCGTTGTCGGAAGGTTTGTGTTCCAGCGCAGACGCAATTTTAAAGTTCTCACTAACAAAGCGCAGGCAGTTGTCTGTCAAATGCGTCGCACTGAATTTCTCCCAAACGTACCGCACGGCTTGCTCGGTAGGATGCACCAAATCTTCTCTGTAAAATCTATAATCGCGCAGGTCATCTATCAGGGTTTCGTACACCGGCAGGTAGCTGCAATGCGGATAATCGGCTATAACTTCGTGCATTGCGCAGAGAAGTTTTGCTTTGCTCAGTTGGTTTTCCACCAAGCCGTCACGCGTGTGGCGCACGGGGCTGAGCGTGAAGTAAATCTGCAAACCCTGTGGCGCCATATCGGTTAACAATTCAATGATTTCGCGCAGAGCGGTGGTTATCTCCGTATCTGTCAGCAATCGTTTCTTGAAAAAACGGCCGGGTATCTTGTGACAATTGGCTACGGTAACCTGCTTTGGCAAAAAATCATAGACCCAAGCGGTTCCGTAAGTGATGATGATGTGAGACGCTTGCTGCAAAAAGGCATTCCCTTGCTGTAAGCTATGGTTGATCTTCTCCAGGCTTTTATGCAGGTAGCGGTTGTCAAAACTGCTGTGGTGGTCGGGGCTGATGTAACGCTCGTTGTAGAAGATGAAGTCTTCGTCTGAATAGTCGCGGGCGTCGTGCAAACGGCGGACGGCGGTATGAATGGCCAACGGGTGAAACAGCGTGCCGAACGGATTGTGCAACGTCTGCAGTTGACCGCGAGACAACAATTCGTGGATTTCACCTGCAAAACACGACCCGATGCTGAATATACGGCTGTCGATTTCTATCGGCAGTTGCGCCGGGATGAAGTCTGTTTCCGTGCGGAATTTCATCCGAAAGAGATTTAAAATTGTCGCTGCAACAGTTGTCCGGCCAATTGCAGGAACGGTTTCTTTTTATCGGCAGACACATTGATTTCGTCCAAATAACGGTGCGCCAATTCGCTGTGTTTTTGCACCAAGCGGAGCGCTTTTTCTTCTACCTTTACATGTCGGAAGATATTTTCTACGCTGTAGACTTTGTCGATGTTGTCCGTCTTTTTGGAATACCAATAATCCAGTTCCTTGCGTTCCTCCTCGTCGGCGTGTTCCATTGCCAAGAGGTAGAGAGCGGTCTTTTTATTCTCGTAAATATCGCCCGCTTGTTTTTTACCGAGCGCTTTCATGTCTCCGTAGACGTCCAGATAGTCATCCATGATTTGGAAAGCGACGCCCACATGCAACCCGAACTGATAAAGCGCCTCTGCATCTTTCTCTGAACTGCCGCCGATGAGTGCACCTATTTTTAGCGCTGCACCGATCAATACGCCCGTCTTATGACTTATCATCATAATATACTCGTCGTAGGTTACATCGTTTCGAGTCTCAAAATTGACGTCGTGTTGCTGTCCTTCGCAGACCAAGATTCCGGTTTCGGTAAAGATGCTTACGCAACGTTTGAAAAGTTCGGGTTGGAGCTCTTCAAAGAATTTGTAGGACTTCATCAACAACACATCGCCCGACAGAATTCCTGTGTTGGCACCGTACACGCTGTGGACGGTAGGTTGTCCGCGTCGCAGCGTAGCGTTGTCCATGATGTCGTCATGAATCAAGGTGAAGTTATGGAAATATTCGATGGCCAAAGCCGGACGGATTGCCTGCCGCAAATCACCGTCGAAAAGATCACAAGCCATCAATACCATTACCGGACGCAACCGTTTTCCGCCGTGGCTTATGATGTAATTGACAGGCTCGTACAGTTCCTCGGGACCTTCGGTAAAACGGTTCTCGCCGACGGCAGCCGAAATCAGATTCTGGTAATGCTCGATAAATTCCATGCCGCAAAAATACAATTAAACGCGGGATTCAGAAACGGAAAAACCATCCGCAGAACGGATGGTTTTGTTTATTGTTACAGGCAGCAATTAAACCAGCCAATGGAAAATAATGTAGGTAACCCCCGCGATGAACGCACTGACCGGAATGGTAAGCACCCAAGCCCAAAGCAGGCTTACCGTAATGCCCCAGCGTACGGCCGACACGCGCTTGGTCAGGCCCACACCGATAATCGAGCCGGTGATGGTATGTGTAGTGGAAACCGGAATACCGAAATGTTCTGAAATAAACAGCGTAAGTGCTCCCGCCGTTTCCGCACTCACGCCCTCCAGCGGCGTTACTTTGGTGATACGGCTGCCCATGGTTTTTATGATCTTCCAGCCGCCGCTCATGGTTCCCAAAGCAATCATAAGGAATGAAGTGAACGGCACCCAAGTGTAATGGTCTACAAAGTAGGAGAAACGGTGTGTGCTGTCCAACAGTACGTAGGTAGGATCATCCAGCATCTGTACGTGGTAATAAATAATCGCCGCACCGATGATCCCCATCACTTTCTGCGCATCGTTGGTACCGTGCCCCAGGCTGAAAAGCGCCGAGGAAACCAATTGTAATTTTTTGAAAACACCTTCGGCTTTGTGCGGATTTGCACGACGGCTCAGATTGACGATGATCAACGTGATGATGATGGAAATGATCATACCGATGATGGGAGCCAAGAAGATGAACAAGAAGATGGGCACTACCTTTTCATATTTCACAATGTTCTGATGGAAAAGGTTGTCAAACGCCATTCGCCAATGTCCGAAGAAAGTTTCGGCAGGTGCCGTGTCCACCGCCAATTGATAATCGAGATAAAGTGCATGCATAAGCGCCGCACCAATAAATCCGCCGATGAGTGTATGCGACGAGCTTGACGGAATGCCGAACCACCAGGTCAGCAGGTTCCACAAAATAGCGGCAATCAGCCCCGAGGCGATGACTTCCAGGTTGATGAAATCCTCGTTGACCGTTTTGGCAATGGTATTACCGATTTTAAATTCGCCAATGACATAGGCTGCAAGAAAGAACGCCGCAAAGTTCCAAACCGCTGCCCACAGAACCGCCTGAAAAGGCGTAAGCACTTTGGTGGAAACAATGGTGGCAATGGAGTTGGCAGCGTCATGAAAGCCGTTGATATAGTCAAATATCAATGCCAGCGCAATAATGACGACAAGCAGTATAGGAAAATCCATTCTCTAAAAGATTGTGTAACCCTTACGAGTATTTTATCATGATGTTCTCAATCGTATTGGCCACGTCCTCGGCTTTGTCGGTAACAATCTCCAGATAATCCAATACAGATTTTACTTTGATCACGTTGATGGCGTCGTCGGATTCAAACAGTTGAACCATGGCGTTGGTCAGCACATCGTCGGCAATGTTCTCGATGGAGTTGATTTTAATACAGCTTTCTTTCACCGCAGGCATATTCGTAAAGCCGTTCAGGTGTTTCATGGCCGTTTGTATTTCCAGACAGGCTTTCTGAATCAGCAATGAGAACTCAGAATACGCTTTGGTTTCCGGACTTTTGTACATGAAGATGTATTTGGCCGATGCAAAAATATAGTCCGCAATGTCATCCAAACCCGTAGCCAATTCGGTGATGTCTTCCCGGTCAAACGGTGTGATGAAGTTTTTGCCCAATTCCACAAAGATCTCGTGCGTCAGGTCATCGTTTTTGTGCTCGTACTCACTCATCAACTTCATCATAGAGTCGTCATTGTTGTCGAAGTTGAGCATCCCTTTATGGAAGTCCGTCGACATGGCCACCAGGTTCTCGGTCACTTTTTCAAAGAGCACGTAGAAAATCTTGTCTTTGGGTTGAAAAGCGCGGATAAAATTTGCGAATCCCATTTCTCTTGTTGTTATAGTTTTTGTGTTGCAAATATCGGCAAATTATGAGGCAGCGAAATTGGTTCAATGTTAAATTTCGTTCACATAAGTCTGCTCGCTTAACTGCATAAAAAAACCTGCCAAACAGCAGGTTACGGATTTATTGTTTCGGAAAAAGCTTAGTTTGCTTCTTCTATGCGCATGTCGCGCCCCTTAAATTTGCGTTGGTTTATCCCCTCCAGAACATCTCTTCTGAAGCTTTTCTCCACTTCAAAAAAGCTGAACTTCTCCATGATTTCGATATCGCCGATGTCGGGTTTGCGACCGTTCTTTTTCGTCGATTGGTTGATGATGTCCAGCACGTCCACCTTTTTCAGAGAGTCGCGTTTGCCCAAGTTGAAGAAGAAACGCACCATGTCTGCGCTCTTGCGTCCTCTGCGTGCGCCGCGGTCGCCTCTCTCACCTCTGTCGCGGTCGCGTCCTCTGTTTCTGTCTCGGTCTCTGCCGCGTCCGCGCTCATCGTCACGGCTGAATTTCTGTTCGGCCAAATCGTTGTGAGACCGGTAATACAGCGCCATGTCTCTCAGTTGAAACTGCAACAGCTGATGGACCAATTCTTCTTTGGTAAAGCCCGAAAGATCAGGAATCAAAGAATCGTCAAACTGGAAGAAGTCCTCGTGTGAGGTCAACAGTTTTTCAAAAATGCCGTTTACCTGGGCTTTGATGATTTCCTCGCCTGTCGGAATCTTTTTCTCTACAATGTCGATTTTGGTTTCGGTCTTGATCTGGCGAAGCTTGCGGCTTTCTTCCGGCTTGATAAGCGCCATCGATATTCCGTCTTTCCCGGCACGGCCCGTTCTTCCGCTTCGGTGAACAAATACTTCGGGATCGTCGGGAAGAGAATAGTGGATAACGTGCGTAAGAGAATTCACATCCAAACCGCGCGCAGCCACATCCGTCGCCACGAGGATATCGATATTTTTTAGTCGGAATTTTTTCATCACCGTGTCGCGCTGCGCTTGTGAAAGATCGCCGTGCAATGCGTCTGCGGCGTAGCCGTTTTGCATCAAAAAGTCTGCAACCTCTTGGGTCTCCATTCGGGTGCGGCAGAAGATAATCGAATATTGGTTCGGATTGCTGTCGATGAGTCTCTTCAGCGCTTCTTTCTTCTGACGATATCCGACTACATAATATTCATGCTGAATATTTTTCTTTACGGCATTGATGGAGCCTACGGAGATTCTGTGCGGATTGGTCAGGTAGTTTTTCGAGATTTTTTCTACCTCGCGGTTCATGGTGGCGGAGAAGAGGAAGGTCTGCTTGGTCTCGGGTGTTTCGCGCAGAATGGTTTCCAGTTCGTCTTTGAAGCCCATTGACAGCATTTCATCAGCCTCGTCCAAAACCAACCAATGGATTTGAGAAAAGTCCAACGCACCGCGACCGATCAGGTCAATCACCCGACCCGGAGTTCCCACAATGATCTGTGGTTTCTCGCGCAAAGAGCGTATCTGCTCAGTAATACTGCTGCCGCCGTAGACCGCTGTGGTCTTCACGCCGGACATATACTTGGAGTAACTCTTGATATCTTTGGCAATCTGCAGACAAAGCTCGCGCGTGGGACAAAGCACCAGCAGCTGAATTTTGCGGCTGCTGTCGTCTATCATATCCAAAATAGGCAAGGAGAATGCTGCGGTCTTTCCTGTGCCCGTTTGCGCCAGTGCAATCAGGTCACGGATATCAGAGAGAATAAAAGGTATGGTCTGTTTTTGGATTTCAGTGGGGGCGGTAAAGCCCAGTTCACCGACGGCCTTCAGAATTTCAGGGCTTAAATCGGTTTCAGTAAATAAATTCATTAATCGTTTTAAATATCGTGCAAAGATACGGTTTTTTAACAAGCTACCGATTATTTGGTGCGAATCTTTTTGAAATTCAATACTTTAAATAAAAAAAGACAAGAGCTGCTCTTGTCTTTTGATAGAGTGATCTGCTTTACAATCAAGCTTTCGCGAAGACTTGCACCATTTTGTCTTGAAAGGCGGGCAGATCTTCGGGACTGCGACTTGAGACCAAATTGCCGTCTACCACCACTTCTTCATCCACCCAATCGGCGCCGGCGTTTTTCAAATCGTTTTTAATGGCCGGGTAAGAGGTCATCTTTTTGCCTTTCACCACGCCGGCGTCGATCATGGTCTGCGGACCGTGGCAGATAACGGCTACCGGCTTGCCCGAATTGACAAAGTCTTTCACAAACGACACGGCATCTTCGTCTATACGGAGCGCATCGGGGTTCATCACGCCGCCCGGCAACAACAGAGCGTCGTAGTCATCCACTTCCGCTTTGCTTACTTCCTTGTCCACATCCAATTTTATCGACCATTCTTTGCCGTCCAATGCACGGATGCTGCCCGGCTTCAGTGAGACGATTTCTACGGTGGCGCCTTCATTCTTCAATCGGTCTACCGGTTTTGTAAGTTCTACTTCTTCAAATCCTTCTGCCGCCAATACCGCGACTTTCATGTTTGATAATTTAGCCATAATATTCATTTATAGAATCTTCTGTTTATTCAATATCGGTTCCAAAAACACTCGTGGGCGCAGGCGTTAACAATATTTACCTTTTTCAGGAAACAACTGTTTGGCAGTTTTTAACATTGTTGTTTGTCTCCGGCAGTTTTTAGAAGTAAATTTGGCGCATCTAATAAAAAGTGAAAATCTATGTCAACTTATGTAGTAGTCGGACTGCAGTTCGGCGACGAAGGCAAAGGGAAAATTACCGATGTCTTATCGGCAAAGTCTGATTACGTTGTCCGGTACCAAGGCGGCGACAATGCCGGCCACACGGTGTATGTGGGCGAGAACAAATTTGTGCTGCACCTGCTGCCGTCGGGCGTTTTGCAGAGCCGAGGCAAATGCTTTATTGCCAACGGAGTGGTGGTCAACCCCAAGTCTTTCCTGCGCGAGATCGGGCAGATAGAAGAGAAAGGCCTGAACACCGACCATGTTTTCATTAGCCGGCGAGCGCATGTCATTATGCCGTATCACATTCTTCTCGACACCTATCGAGAGGAAGAATTGGTTGGCGAGAACCAAATCGGCACCACCAAGAAGGGCATAGGGCCTTGCTATGAAGACAAGATTGCACGCGTCGGAATCAGGATGATCGATTTGCTGAATCCAGAGGTTCTGGCCGACAAAATCAGGACCAACCTGAAAGTGAAAAATTCACTGTTCGAGAAATATTTCAACAAACCGACTTTGTCGTTTGATGTGATTTACAATGAGTGCTTGGAACTGGGCGAGAAGCTTAAAGACCGTATCGTAGACACCGAACTGGAACTGAATCAAGCTTTGCACGACGGCAAGAATATCTTGTTTGAAGGTGCGCAAGCGCTGATGTTGGATATAGATTTCGGCACCTATCCGTACGTAACGTCTTCATCACCATCCACGGGCGGTGTCTGTACGGGCGCGGGTGTGCCGCCGACCGCATTGCAAAATCTGATAGGTGTGGCAAAGGCGTATTGCACCAGAGTAGGCAACGGACCTTTCCCGACGGAACTACACGACGACTTGGGAGAACAAATCCGCAAAATCGGCCACGAATTCGGCGCTACCACAGGACGCCCGCGCCGCACAGGCTGGCTGGATTTGGTGGCATTGAAGCACGCTTGTATGATAAACGGCATCAACCATTTGGTCATCACCAAGCTTGACGTTCTGAGCGGGATTGAAAACCTGAAAATAGCCACACAGTACAAAACCGAAGACGGAAAACTGATTGATTATTTTACTTCTTCCACCACCAAGCTCTATAAATATGAACCCGTTTACAAGGAGTTGCCCGGTTGGACGGAAGACATTACAAAAGCCCGCAGTTATGAAGACCTGCCCGACAACGCGCAGAAATACATAGAATTTATCGAGGATTACTTGGGCATCAGCGTTTATCTGGTATCCGTCGGTCCGGAGCGTTCTCAGAATATCATCCGTAAGGAGATTTTTTAGGAAGCATAGAAATATTATTTCAGAGAGCCGGTGCCATTGCGCCGGCTTTTTGTTTTGGCTGAGAAAATTACTGTGGATAAGTTGTTGGTTGCGTAACTTATTGTGGCGCAAATAATTATATTTGCTCAGATTTTGCAAGGTCGGCACGGCGTCAAAAAAATTGTATTTTTGAGCACTAAATTTTGATAATGGGTAAAATCATTGGGGTTGCGAACCAGAAAGGCGGCGTGGGCAAGACGACCACATCGGTAAATCTGGCCTCTGCACTGGGCATTTTGGAGAAGAAAGTATTGATTATCGATGCCGACCCGCAGGCGAACGCCACATCCGG
>WKJB01000215.1_pt1 | contig 13302 bp, 11 predicted proteins | sample 5403331 | NCBI WGS metagenome assembly WKJB01 (sample SAMN13198853, study PRJNA488119) | plastic metagenome | isolation source: water-polyurethane dispersion (WPUD) containing a polyether... | place: Mexico: Mexico City | collected 2016 | reverse complement strand
GGCTCACCTCATCGAGGCCAACACCAAGAACTACACCACCAGCCGGGACGTCACCATGAGTTACGGACCCGAGGCTGGTCGTTGGCGCGACACCCTCCTCCTGGAGCGGCGGAGCCCGGTCGCCGGGGTCGACTGACGTTGATCGCGGCTCCGCCTTTTCTGCGACGAAAGGGCGAAGCGGCTCAGGTTGCTCACGTAGGGCACCGACCCATCACAGCGAAAGGAACCCATGCGCGATGGTGGCGAGCGCGCCGGCGACCGCGATCACGAGAAGGATTCGCCACGGCCAGGTCGGCGGAATCCGTGGCCCGAGCACATGACCGATCGAGAGCCCCATGGTCAGCGCGATCACGATCGCCACCCACAGACCGATGTCCAGGCTCGGCAGGGTTGCAACTCCGCTGACGATCTTGACGGCGAATGCCGTCGTCGATGTGGTGAAGAAGAGAACCTGGAGCGTGGCCGACATCGACGGTCCTTTCCATCCGGTCGCTCCCGCGTAGAGCGCGATCGGGGGGCCGGGAAGGCCCGCGAGGGCGCCGGCGAGTCCCGCTGTACCGCCCGCGGCGAAGGTGCCTCGTCGTGACGCAGCCCGCGAGGGTCGCCGCCGGATGATCAGGCTCGCGAGTCCCGCCAAGAGGACAACGCCGACGGTGATCTCGAGCAGAGGGCGCGCGAGGACGGTTCCGATGACGGTCCCTGAGAGCACCCCGCCGACCGCGGCGGGCGTCAGGAGCGCGAGGCGGCCCCACTCGATGCGTCTCCAGTCGATGGCGACGCCGACCCCGGAAGCGGCGATGCCGCACAGGTTGACCAAGAGCACGCCCGCATCCGGACCGAAGAAGAGCACGAAGACGGGCGCTGCGAGCAGTGCGAACCCCAGCCCCGTGATCCGCTGGGCGAGCGTGCCGAGCACGATGGGGATAGTCGCCAGATACTCCCAGGTCATTCGGTTCTCCCAACATCACGATCCGCCGCGCGTCGGGACTCGACTCGAGGAGGTGGAGCGATTATTTTCGCAGATGGAGAAAATAGAAAGGACCGCCGTGGCGCCCAACATCCTTCTCATCACTGCCGACGACATGGACGCGCTCACCCCCGGGGCGTTCGGTGGCCCCGCTGACGTCACGCCAAATCTCGACGCGCTCGCTGCATCAGGCCGCATCTTCCGGCGCAGTCACGTTCCGATCGCGGTGTGTCAGCCGAGCCGATCGGCGATCATGACGGGTCTCTGGCCGCACCGCAACGGCGCGGAGGGGTTCGAACCCATCCACGACGGCGTTCCGCTGCTCACGCAACTTCTCGCGGCGCACGGTTACGTCACGGGAATCCTGGGGAAGGTCGAGCACATCCAACCCGTCGAGAGGTTCGGTTGGGATCTCAAGCGCGGCATGGTCGAGCTCGGAATGGGCCGGGACCCGGAGGCGTACGGGCGCGCCGCCGCGGAGTTCTTCGCGCTCGCTGGCGATCGCGAAGCACCGTGGTTCCTCATGGCGAATGCGCACGATCCGCACCGCCCGTTCCACGGAAGCCTCGCCGAGATGGAGAAATGGACGGTCGAGGAACGAGAGACCTACCCCGACCCTTCGGCCGAATACGGCCCCGACCATGTGCCGCCCCGGTTCCTGCCCGGCGGCATGGTCCGCGCGCCTTTCCAGCTCACGGACGTGTTGCCGTCCGTGCTTGAGGCCGCGGGCGTGAGCGCGGACAGCGGCGGTGGAGTGAGTTTCCTCCCGGCCGCCCGTGGCGAGGTACCTGTGCCGCATCCTCTGTACTGGGAGCACATCGGCAACGCGGCTATCCGCGACGGTGATTGGAAGGCGGTTCGCGAAGCCGGACGCCCCTGGGAGCTTTACGACCTCGCCGCCGACAGGTCCGAGTTGCACGATCTCGCGTCTCAACACCCGGAGATCGTGGATCGCCTGGCTGCAGACTGGCAGCGGTGGGCGGACCGCGTGGGGGTCATTTCCTGGGATCTCATCAAGGAGCAAGGCGCATGAGCGCACGTCGACCCAATATCGTCATGATCCTCACCGACGACCACGCGGCCCAAGCGATCTCCTCGTACGGATCGGTTGTCAACAGGACGCCGCGTATCGACGAGATCGGACAGCTGGGCTGGCGGTTCGAGAACTGCTTCGCGACGAACGCTCTGTGCTCGCCGAGTCGCGCGAGCATCCTGACCGGCACGTACAGCCACGTGAACGGCGTGACGACGCTGGTCACCCCGATCGACGCGAGTCAGCCTACGTTTGTGAGCCAGTTGAAGGCGGCCGGCTACAAGACGGCGATGATCGGCAGATGGCACATGGGCGACGGGGACGGCCACGACCCCCAGGGCTTCGACTACTGGGACGTGATCCTGGAGCAGGGGGAATACTGGAACCCGGTATTCCTCAACCCTGACGGGAAGCGCGTGGTCGAGGGCTACGCGACCGACGTCTTTACGGATCTCGCCATCGATTGGGTCGAATCTCTCGAGGGCGATGACCCGTGGTGCGTCCTGCTTTATCACAAGGCGCCGCACCGTCCGTGGGAGCCGCACCCGCGACACCAGCACCTTTACACCGACCCCATCCCGGTCCCGGACACGTTCGACGACGACTACGCCACGCGCTCGTCTTCGACACGCCGTGCGCTCCTGCGCCTCGCCGACAACCTGAACGTGGAGGACCTCAAGAGGACGCCGCCGGTGGGTCTCTCCTACGAGGAGTTGGCGCTCTGGAAGTACCAGCGCTACATGGAGGACTACCTCCGATGCGTCGAGGCGGTCGACGAGAACGTGGGCCGGGTGATCGACTGGCTACGCGAGCGGGGCGAGTTCGATGACACCCTCCTCATGTATGCCTCCGACCAGGGTTTCTTCCTCGGAGAGCACGGCTGGTTCGACAAGCGGATGATGTTCGAGGAGTCGTTGCGGATGCCGATGCTGCTGTCGTACCCCAATGCCGTCAAGGGTGGGCGGGTGCACAGCGGCATCGTCACCAACGTCGACTTCGCCCAGACGATCCTGGAGGCCGCCGGCGTCGAAAGCCACCCGCGGATGCAGGGGCGCAGCTTCTGGGGTGACTTGACGGGCGTCGATCCTGAGCCGCCGGCGGAGGGGATGTACTACCGCTATTGGGAGCACGACGACATCTTCCACCATGCGCCCGCGCACTACGGCTACCGGACGGACCGCTACAAGCTCATCTACTACTACAATGACGGGATGGGGCTCCCCGGTACGGGCGCTTTCGTGTACCCGGGCGAGTGGGAGCTCTACGACCTCGTCGCAGATCCCGCTGAGCTCCGCAACGTCGCCGACGACCCGGCCTACTCCGAGATCCGAGCGAGACTCACGGAAGCGATGTTGCGCGAACAGGAGCGTCTCGGCGACAGTCCGCATCCGTCCCAGTTCGAAGGCACGGCGGCGAGCGGTGCGGAGGCTCATGCGGCCGGCTGAGGCGCACCCGTCGCGCCATCGGCAGCTGCCGGCCATGTTCAAGGTCGGCATCATCGGCTTCGGGGGCGGCAGTGCCCTCATCCCGGTGATGGAGCGCGAACTCGTGAACGACCGCGGCGGCCTCGACGAGCGTGCCTTCGTTCAGGACACGGTGATCGCCAACATCACACCGGGAGCGCTTCCCGTGAAGCTCGCGGCGCTTGCAGGCGTGCGCCTAGGGGGTGCCTGGTTGGGCGCGGCGTCTGCTTTCGCGGTAGCACTGCCAGGGTCGGCCCTCACGGTCGCGCTCCTCGCCTTCTTCACGACACTGGGCCCGGGCGGCATCCGGATGGTCGAGGGTCTCTCCCTCGGTGTCACGGCCTTCATCCTCTACCTTCTCGGACACTACGCCGCGAAGGTGCTCCGTCCGTCCGGCCGATGGTCGCCGAGTGGGGTGGTCATCGCGGTCGCGGTGTTCGCGCTCACCGGGCTCGGAGTCACTGCGCGTCTCATCAACGAGCTCACGGGCGCTGCACTGTTGGAGCCGCCGACGTTGTCGGCCCTCGCGGTGATCCTCCTTGCGCTCGCGATCGTGGCGGTGGCGACGCTCGTGCAGCGACTCCGCTCCGGACCGAACCAGCTCGCTGAGGACGGCGGCAGCTCGGGTCCTGGGATGCGACGGGCAGCGAGGGGCTCAGTCGGGTTGGCTGTCATCGCCGTCGTCGGCACCGTCGTCGGCGTGCTCCTCCTCCCCCCGGGCGGATTCATGGGGCTCGTCGCGCTGTCGACCGTCTCGTCGTTCGGCGGGGGTGAAGCGTACGTCGCAGTCGCTGACGGGTTCTTCGTCGCGCCCGGCATCGTCGACGCCGACGCCTTCTACGGGCAGGTGGTGCCGGTGGCGAACGCCTTGCCTGGGCCGATCCTCGTCAAGATCGCGGCGGGGATGGCGTTCAGCGTCGGTTCGGAATGGGGAGGGCCCGTATTGGGCGTCGCGGCGGCCGTCGTCGCAACGGTCGTCAGTGTCGCGTCATGCGCGGCCATCGCCGTGTCGGTTCTCGGCATCTACGACGCGGCGCGGCGCTCTCGTTTCGTGCGCAATGTCGCTGCCGTCATTCTCCCCGTCGTGTGCGGACTTCTCGCCTCGACGGCGGTCGCGATGCTTCATGCGAGCGCGGGCATCGCGGATCGCACGGATCTTCCCGCAACCGCGGTCGTGATCAGCACGGCAACGCTCGCCCTGGTCGTCGCGGCCCTCCAGCCGCGCCTACGGGTGCCGGATCCGATTGCGATCGGCTTCTGTGCACTGCTGTCGCTCTCGGTCGTCATTCTCGTCGGGCGGTGATCAGTGGACTTCGCCAGACGTACGGTAGGACTCGTGGAGGTGGCGCGATGACGGAGTTCGTGGCGCTGTCCGGCGGAACGTTCCGAATGGGGTCGGACGCGTTCTACGCCGAGGAGGGGCCCGTGCACGAGGCCCACGTGGGGCCCTTCGCGATCGCGGCGCACGCGGTGACGAATGTCGAGTTCGCGGATTTCGTGGATTCGACAGGCTATGTCACGATCGCCGAGCGGCCGCTCGACCCCGCCGATTTCCCGGGGGCCGAGCTCGTGAGCCTCGAACCCGGTGCGCTCGTCTTCACGCCCACCGACGGTCCCGTCGACCTCCGGGACTGGCGCCAATGGTGGAGGTGGGTGCCCGGCGCCTGCTGGCGCCACCCGCGTGGACCGGAGTCCTCGATCGAGGGGCTTGAGACGCACCCGGTCGTTCAGGTCGCCTTCGCCGACGCGGTCGCCTACGCGCAGTGGGCTGGAGCCCGGCTCCCCACCGAGGTGGAATGGGAGTTCGCGGCGCGCGGAGGGTTGGACGGGGCCACGTTCGCGTGGGGAGAGACGCCCAACGACGGAACACTGGCCAACACTTGGCAGGGCTCATTCCCGTATCGGAATGAAGGAGCCATGGGCTGGGTCTACACCGCTCCGGTCGGCTCGTTCCCCCCGAACGGGTATGGGCTCTTCGAGATGACCGGCAATACCTGGGAGTGGACCTCGACCCCCTGGGCCTCGCGTCACATGGCCAGCGGTTGCGGATGCGGTTGCGGGCCGTCGAGCCGAGCGAACGGCGCGCGATCTCGTGTGCTCAAGGGGGGCTCTCACCTGTGTGCCCCCGAATACTGCCTTCGATACCGTCCGGCGGCGCGCTCCGAGCAAGCGGAGGACTCCGCCACGACCCACATCGGGTTTCGACTCGCCCGCGATTTCTAGGGCCGCGAGCGCTAGCGGTCCGCGACCACTTGGCGCAAGCCCCAACCTCGACCCGGCGCGCCCCGCGCGTGCCGGGTTAGTGTTGCCGCGACGCGAGGGGGCAGACCTTGTCGAGCGCAACCACGACCGGCACCGAGGCCGTGAGCCGCTACCCGCGGTTCGGCATCGAGGAGGAGTTCTTCCTGCTCGACCCCGCCGACGGCCGCAACAGCCCCGCCGCGCCGACCGTGCTGGCTGAGCTGCCCGAGGCCGTGCGCGGCCGCGCGAAGAGCGAGTTCCTCGCGAGCCAGGTCGAGCACGCCACGGGCATCTGCGAGTCGGGCGACGAGGCGCGCGAGCAGCTGCTCGAGTTCCGCACCGGGCTCGCCGCGGCATCCGAGCGCGCCGGGGTCGTGGCCGCGGGCATGGGCACGCCGTTCCGCGCGCAGCACCACCCCACCCTCACGCCGGGTGACCGCTATGCGGACCTCGCCCACCGTCACGCGTCCCTCATCGACGAGCATCAGGTGGCGGCCGTGCACGTGCACGTCGGCGTGCCGGATCCGGATGCCGGGGTGCGGGCGCTGCGCAGCCTCGCGGCCTGGCTGCCGTTCCTCAAGACGATCTCGGGCAACGCGCCCTGGTGGTGCGGCGACGACACGGGCTTCGCGAGCTGGCGCGCCATCCTGCTGCGTCGGTGGACGACCGGCGGCTGCCCGCCCGACGTCGCCACCGCCGAGGAGTACTCCGCACGTTCGCGCGCGCTCGTCGGCGTCGGCGGCACGCGCGACGAGGCGACCGTCGCGTGGGACGTGCGGCTCTCGTCGCGCTACCCGACGGTGGAGCTGCGTGTCGTCGACTCGCAGCTCACGGCCGACGACGCCCTGCTCGCCGCGCTCATCGCGCGCGGCCTCGTGTCGCGGGCGCTGCGCGACCCGGATGCCGTCCCCGGGTACGAGCCGGAGCTCGTCGACGCTGCGCTCTGGCACGCGGCCCGCTTCGGTCTCTCCGAGAGCGTCGCGACGCCCGGAGGCGGGGGCATGGTCTCGATCGCGGCCGCGGTGCGGCAGCTGCTCGAGGTGCTCGACTCGTCGGACGAGGATCTCGCCGTCATCGAGCGCCTGCTGCAGCGAGTGCTCGAGGAGGGCACCGGCGCCGAGCGTCAGCGCGCCGCCGCGGCGGGCGCCGGGTGGGGCTCCCTCCGCCCGTACCTGGTCGACGCGCTCGCCGCGGGCTGACGTCGTCGAGTCGCGCCACGCGTGGAACGACGACCCCCATCGCCCGTCGGTGCGGCGTGTCAGTCGCGGGGCGGGATGCCCGTGCGCTCGTGCGCGTCGCGGCGCAGGCGCCGCAGCCCGCGGTAGTAGGCGGCGAGCCGCGCCACCATGATCGCCGCGACGACGATGCTGATGCTCGAGCCGAGCAGTACGGCGAGGGTGCCCTCGTCGGCGACCTCGGGGGTGCGGGCGAAGGCGAGCTCGTTCATGAGCAGCGACACCGTGAAGCCGATCCCGCCGAGCGCTCCCGCGGTCGTGAGGCCCGAGAAGGTCAGGTGGGGGCGCGCGTTCCTCGGCCCGAGGAACGTCGAGAGCCAGCCGCCGAGCGCGATCCCGATCATCTTGCCGACCGGAAGCGCGACGAGGATGCCCCAGAAGGGCGCCGCGAGCTGCCCGATGCCCACGGTGGGCACCGGCACGAGGGCGGCGGCGAACGCGAAGAGCGGCAGGATCGCGCCGTTCGTGACGGGCTCGAGCGCGTGGCGCACCCGCAGGCCCGGGACGCGCGCCATGACGAGTCCGAGTGCCACGCCGGCGAGCGTCGCGTGGACGCCCGAGAGGTAGGTGAGCGCCCAGGCGACGAGCGCGAGGGCGATCATCGCGATGATCACGACGACGCGCCACCGCGTCTGGAGGGCGCGGCTCAGGAGCCCGAAGATCACGACGGCGACCGCGGCGAAGGCGAGCAGCAGCAGGTCGGGCTGGTGCGTGAAGAACAGGGCGATGATGACGATCGCGACGATGTCGTCGAGGATCGCGAGCGCGAGCATGAAGATGCGTAGGCGCGACGGGATGCCCGTGCCGAACACGGCGAGGATGCCGAGCGCGAACGCGATGTCCGTGGCGGTGGGGATGGGCCATCCGCGCTCGTAGCCGGAGCCCCACGTGATGGCGAGGTAGATGACGGCCGGCACGATGACGCCGCCGAGCGCTGCGACGGCGGGCCGGATCGCCTTCGCGACGGTGTTGAGCTGCCCGACGGTGAGCTCGTTCTTGAGCTCGACGGCGACGACGAAGAAGAAGACGGCGAGCAGGCCGTCGCTGATCCAGTGGCCGACGGAGAGGTCGAGCGGCGTGCCGGGGATGGCGAGGTGCGCGTGCTTGAGGTCGGCGAAGAGCGCCGCGAGGGGGGAGTTGGCGGCGAGGAGGCCGAGGGCGGCCGCTGTGAGCAGCAGCACCGCCGCGGCGCGTTCGGAACGGAGGATGCGCATGGGATCCCGTCGGTCAGGGGCGTCACGACCCCGTGGGCCGCGGCCGACCAGACTTCCCGGCGCTCCTGACTTCCAGCCTAGTCGGGGATGGGGCAGGGTGGAGGCCAGCTCGAGGAGGTCGATGATGGCCGAGCGGACCGGGTGCGTCGTCGTCGGGGGAGGCCCCGCGGGGATGATGGCGGGGCTCGTCCTCGCCCGCGCGGGCGTCGAGGTGACGGTGCTCGAGAAGCACGGCGACTTCCTGCGCGACTTCCGCGGCGACACCGTGCATCCCACGACGCTCGAGCTGCTCGACGAGCTCGGGCTCTTCGAGGAGTTCGCCGCGATCCCGCACGCGAAGATCCGCCGCCTCGTGGCGCGCACCGAGGGCGGGCAGCGCATCGCGGTCGCCGACCTCACGCGGCTCAAGGTGAGGTACCCGTACATCACTCTCGCGCCGCAGTGGGACTTCCTGACGATCCTCGCCGCGGCGGGGGAGCGCGAGCCGATGTTCCGCCTGCTGCGGAACGCCGAGTTCACCGACCTCGTGCGCGACGGATCGCGCGTCGCGGGGGTGCGGTATCGCGGCCCGGACGGCGATCACGAGCTGCGGGCGGACCTCACGATCGCGGCCGACGGACGCTGGTCGCGCGTGCGCGAGAGGGCGGGGCTCGCGGTCACCGCCTTCCGCGTGCCGTTCGACCTGTGGTGGTTCCGGCTCGACACCTCTGGCGCCGTCGAGGAGTCGGTGCTGCCGACCTCGGCCGACGGGCGGCTGTTCGTCGTCATCCCGCGGGCCGGCTACGTGCAGATGGGCTGCCTCATCCCGAAGGGGGCGGATGCCGCCCTCCGGGCCGCGGGCATCGAACCCCTCCGGCGCGCGGCCGCGAAGGCGATCCCCGTCGCGGCGGAGGCGGCGTCCCGCCTCGCGTGGGGCGACGTGAAGCTCCTCGACGTCAGGCTCGACCGCCTGAGCCGGTGGCATCTCGACGGGCTGCTGTGCATCGGCGACGCCGCCCACGCGATGTCGCCCGTCGGCGGTGTCGGCGTGAACCTCGCCGTGCAGGACGGCGTCGCGGCGGCGGCGATGCTCGCGCGGCCTCTGCTCGACGGGACGCTCACCGAGCGCGACCTCGCCGCCGTGCAGCGGCGCCGCGCATCCGCCGCGGTCTTCACGCAGCGCCTCCAGCGCGTCCTGCACCGTGCGCTCGGGCGGGTCGTCACGAGGGGTGAGGGGCTCGAACCGCCGCGCTCCCTCGTGCGCCTGCTCGATCGGCTGCCGGCGCTCGGCGCGATCCCCGCGAGGCTGCTCGCGGTCGGCCGCCGCCCCGAGCACGCGCCCGACTTCGCGCGGCGCTGAGGGCACGGGGCCGATTCGCACCCGTCGCCGGTTCTTGATTCACTCGGAGCATGACCGTCTCGCCGCGTGTGCTCGTGCTCCACATCCGCACCTCGCGTCCGCATCTGCCGAAGTTCCAGGAGGAGCTCGACAAGCTCAACCAGGGCGTGGTCGACACGCTCGCCGCGGAGGGCTGGCGGACGGAGCTCGTCGCCGCCGCGGAGCGGCCCGTGGACGAGGTGCTTGCTGCCGCGCGCGCGGCCGACCTCGTGCTCGTCATGGGCGGTGAGGACGTCGACCCGGCGTTCTACGGCGGGCTCACCGAGTACCCCGGCAGCGGCGTGCACGAGCCGGAGGCCGACCGCGTCACCTTCGAGGTGATGCGGGAGGCGGTCGAGCAGCGTCGCCCGCTCTTCGCGATCTGCCGCGGTCTCCAGCAGCTCAACGTCGCCCTCGGCGGCACGCTCCACGAGCACATGACGGGTCACGTCGTGACAGGCGACGACCCCTTCGTCGAGACCCACGTCGACGCCGTGGAAGACACCGGCATCGCGCGCCTGGGCGCATCCGCCCCCGTGCGCTGCTCCCACCACCAGGCCGTCAAGGAGCTCGGCGAGGGGCTGCGCGTCACCGCCCGTGCCGCCGACGGCACGGTCGAGGCGATCGAGCACGTCGACGCGCCGGTCGCCGCCGTGCAGTGGCACCCCGAGCATCCGGCCGTCGTGCGCGAGCAGCTCATGCCGCTCCTGCGTCAGGTGCTCGGCGCAGCCGGATAGCGCGGTAGCCCGCGCCCACGGCGATCACGACGACGCCCGCGACGATCGACTCCGGCGGGAGCGTCGCCACGAGCGCGACGCACCCGACGACCCCCGCGACGGCGAGCGCGCGCGGGTAGCGGCGGTGGGCGGCGTCCTGCGTGAGCGCCGCGGCGTTCGCCACGAGGTAGTACAGCAGCACGCCGAAGCTCGAGAACCCGATCGCGCCCCGCAGGTCGGTCGTGGCGACGAGCACGCACACGACCGCCCCGAGCGCGAGCTCGGCCCGGTGCGGCACCCGGGACCGCGGATGCACCGCCGCGAGCCACCGCGGCAGGTCGCGCGTGCGCGCCATCGCGAGGGTCGTGCGGCCGACGCCCGCGATCATCGCCAGCAGCGCACCGAGGGCTGCCGCGGCCGCGCCGATCCGCACCACGACGCCGGGCCATGCCGCCCCGCTCGTCGCGGCGACGTCGGCGAGGGGAGCGGCGGAGGCGGCGAGCCCGCCCGCCCCGAGCGCCCCGAGGGCGGAGACGGCGACGAGCGCGTACACGGTGAGCACGATGAGGAGCGCCGTGACGATCGCGCGCGGGATGGTGCGTGCGGGGTCCCGCACCTCCTCGCCCATCGTGGCGATGCGCGCGTAGCCCGCGAACGCGAAGAACAGCAGACCGGCCGACTGCAGCACGCCGTAGGGGGTCGCCTCGACGCCGGGTGACGGCGATGCCGCGCCGCCCGCACCCGCGAACCCGATCGCGACGGCGACGGCGAGAGCGACGAGGGCGATCGCGACGAGCACGCGCGCGACGGCGGCCGTGCGCGTGACGCCGAGCGCGTTGACGACCGTGAGGGCGACGACGGCGAGGATCGCGACGGGCGTGGCCCACGCGTCCGGCACCGCGTAGGCGGCGAAGGTGAGCGCCATCGCGGCCGAGCTCGCGGTCTTGCCGACGACGAACGACCAGCCCGCGAGGAAGCCGGGCCAGGGTCCGAGGCGCTCGCGGCCGTAGACGTAGCTGCCGCCCGAGGTCGGGTACTGGGCGGCGAGCTGGGCCGACGAGGTCGCGTTGCAGAAGGCCACAAACCCGGCGATCACGAGCCCGACGAGGAGGCCCGCGCCCGCGGTCGCGGCGGCCGGCGCGAAGGCCGAGAACACGCCCGCGCCGATCATCGAGCCGAGCCCGATGACGACGGCGTCCGCGAGGGTGAGGCGCCGCGCGAGGGCACCGGATGCCGTCGACGGCTCCGGCTCGGGTGCGCGTTCCGGCGGGTGGCCCACGCGGCCAGGCTATCCCGGTCTCCGCCGCGCGCGATGGGGGGCGCCCCCGCAGGTTGATTCCCCGACGGAAGACCGCCTTCCATCTTTCACAATACGAATCCGTATTTCAGATCATGAAAGAGCTGCAATGACGCACACATCCGGTGCCGCCCCGCTCCTCACCATCGCCAACGAGCACATCTCAGACGTGCTCCGCGCATATCGGATCAATGCGCTGCATGATGCGCACCACGAGGACCCGACGTTCGGCTACCGATACCTCGCCGACGAGGCCCGCCGAGCGGGGTGGCGGATGAGCCGGCGGACGGCGTGGAAGCTGTGCTCGCAGGCGGGGATTCTCTCGTCCGCGCAACGCCGGCGACGCGGGAAGGGGAAGAAGGCCGGGCCGCCCGTGTTCGACGACCACGTCCAGCGCGTGTTCCGCGCCGATGCACCGAACCGGCTCTGGCTCACGGACATCACGGAGCACTGGACGAGCGAAGGCAAGCTCTACTGCTGCGCGATCAAGGACGTGTTCTCCAACCGAATCGACGGGTACTCGATCTCAGATCGGATGACCGCGAAACTCGCCGTAGACGCCGTCCGAAATGCTGTCGCGCGCCGCGGTGAGGTCGCCGGCTGCATCCTGCACGCCGACAGGGGCAGCCAGTTCCGCAGCCGCGCGATGGCCCGCGAGTTGCGCCGCCACGACATGGTCGGATCGATGGGAAGAGTCGGCGCTGCCGGAGACAACGCCGCAATGGAAAGCTTCTGGTCGCTCCTGCAAACGAACGTTCTCAACCAGCAGCGGTGGGCGACCCGGCAGGAGCTGCGACTCGCCATCGTCGTTTGGATCGAGCGGAAGTATCACCGCCAACGAGCCCAGGACACCCTCGGCGGGTTGACGCCCATCGAGTTCGAAGCCAAGCTAGCCGAGCCGCTCACACTCGCGGCCTAAACCGAACCTGTCACCAGTTCGTTTCCTCACGCCCCTCTGCCTCCTTCACCAACGTGAGCGGCGAAGGAGGCAGAGCAGGGTGACTAGCGGTTCACGCGCCGCTTCGCCACGCGGTTCGCGGTGACGAGCCCCGCGCCGAGCAACAACGCGACGAGGGCCGCGATCAGGAATGCGGGAGTAGCTTCACTTCCGGTGAACGCCAACTCAGTGCCCGCTTTCGGAGTAACGGTCAGCTTTGCACTCTGACTGGTTGCATCTCCCGCGCTGTTCGTCGCGGTTGCGCGGTACTGGTAGCCGTCGTTTGCGCTGGTGCCGACCACGGAGAGGGTGAGCCCGTCTGCTGCCGGGGTGGCTGCCGGGTCTGCGGTGATCGGCTCCCAGGTGGTGCCGCCGTCGCGTGAGACTTCCCAGGTGACGGTCGGGGTCGGGGTGCCGGTGGTGGTGACGGTGAAGGTCGCGGTGTCACCATCGGTGACCGACTGATCGGTGGGGTTCGTGATCGTCGGAGCCACCGGGATCGGCGTATACGTGTAGCCGCCCGTGTAAGTGACCGGGGTCTGGGCGATGTTGTTCCAGGTGTACGAGACCACAACATCGACGGCACCCTCGGCGTGCGTAGGGGTGTCGACTGACCAGGTGCCGTCGCCGTTGTCGACGAGGTTCGTGCCCTCTACGCCGTCAAAGGTGATGCTGGTCACCACAACATCGCCGAGCACCTGCACTGGGGTGTTGCTGTCGGTGTTTGTGCCGTCGCCGAGCTGACCATAGTAGTTCTGACCCCAGGCGTAGGTGTTGCCGTCAGACCCCAACGCCACCGAGTGAAGGCCACCGCCGCTGATTGAGGTGAAGGTGACTCCGGC
>WKJB01000213.1_pt1 | contig 13429 bp, 8 predicted proteins | sample 5403331 | NCBI WGS metagenome assembly WKJB01 (sample SAMN13198853, study PRJNA488119) | plastic metagenome | isolation source: water-polyurethane dispersion (WPUD) containing a polyether... | place: Mexico: Mexico City | collected 2016 | reverse complement strand
TGCCCAGTTTCGGGAAGAAAAGAATCCCGGTCAGATTGAACGGATAGTCGACATTCAGGTGAATGTGGAACAGTGGCTCGTCAAACTGCATCGGGTAAAGCTCGTGGTAGAAAGCTTTGTAATCTTCATCCTTCAGTTCCGACGGCGCTTTGGTCCAAGCAGGATTCGGGTTGTTGATGATGTCGTCCACTTCCACCGTTTCCGCTTTTGCATCTTCCGGTGCATCTTCGGGCAGTGGTAAAGTTTCGGTTTTGGTTCCGAATTTAATCGGCACCGGCATGAAGCGGTTGTATTTTGTCAGCAGTTCGCGGATTTTATAATCCTCCAAGAACTCAAGCGAATCTTCAGCGATGTGGAGAACGATTTCGGTACCGTGCTGATTCTTTGCGTCGGTTTCTTCCATCGAGAATTCCGGCGTACCGTCACATTCCCAGCGCATGGCCGGTGCGTCTTTGTAGGATTTGGTAATGATTTCCACCTTGTCGGCGACCATAAACGCAGAGTAAAAACCGAGGCCAAAATGTCCGATGATGCCCGCGTCTTTAGCGGTGTCTTTATACTTTTCCAAGAACTCTTCAGCGCCGGAGAATGCCACTTGGTTGATGTATTTCTCAACTTCGTCCGCCGTCATACCGATCCCTTGGTCTATGATATGGAGCGTCTTGTTTTCTTTGTCGGCTTTCACCTCGATAATCGGGGTGCCATAATTGACATCCGCTTCGCCTATGCTGACCAAATGCTTCAGTTTCAGTGTGGCGTCGGTTGCGTTGGAAATCAGTTCGCGCAGGAAAATTTCGTGGTCGCTGTAGAGAAATTTTTTGATCAGCGGGAAGATGTTTTCCACCGATACATTAATACTTCCTTTTGCCATATTGTAAATCTTTTGTTGAATTTAAATGTTGGCAGCAGTTTTTCAAATTCGGTACCGGTAGAATAAATATGACAAAATGGCGGTTGGTGTGAACGGGCGGGGTCAATGCAGGCGGCGTTGCATCCGTAGGGCCGTTGCATGCAACGGCCCTACGTGCGGACGAAAAATTGTGGATTACGCTACGCTTGCGTTATTAAATCAGAAATTATTCCTTCAAATAGTCCTCAATCACCTCCCTCGGAAAACAGTCGAGAATCTCTTTCGCAGTAAACAGATGATGTTTATTGATCACTCGATCGACGTACTTCTTTGGATTTGGCTGTTCAGTAAGTTGCTTTAGCACACCGTACATGTTCACCATTTTCTTGTGGGTGCTCTCTTCGTCGCCGCCAAACCAAGAGCCTGAGAAATGGTGTGCAACATAATTCCGCGGCAAATCCTGCGAGAAGTATTGAGAAGGATACAGCGTGACATTGTGTTTTAGTTGCTGTTTTTCATCCCGTTCGATATCGGCGCCGTACTTTTCTTTTAGCAGATCACTGAAAACCTTGGTGTTGATTTCTTCCACAAATCCCTCTTGATTATTATAATATTCCAAGAAATCCTTGGCTAATTGATGTTCCGGAACAGCCGCCCAAAACGCCGAGTATGGAACGCCCTTCAGTTCGAAAGCGCAGATGGCTTCTTCATCCAGGAAGTCATTGAGCGGCATCTTCAGTTCCATGTCGGTATCCATATAAAAGCCACCGTGATCGTGCATGACCTTTGAGCGCACATAATCCGACACAAATGCCCACTTCCCTTCCTCGAATGCTTCGCGCACATAGGCGTTGCCGGTAAGGTCAGAATTGTCCTCGTTCCATTCTTTTATTTCAAAGTCGGGTTGAACTTTTTTCCAGCTTTCGATGCAGAATTTGGCAAGCTCTGTTTTCGCGTGGCCGCCAAACCAGCAGTAATGGATAATCTTTGGGATCATGTTTCCGTTTTCGGCTGATGCTTGCAATCGGCGTTCCAAGAATCGGCCGGAACAGCAATAAAAAAGTTCTCGGTGAGAACTTTAGATTTGTTTTAGTTGGAAGCATTTACTTTCCTCCGTCCGATACTCTTATAAAAAAAACCATGCTGTTCCGGCAGCTCTGTGCCGAACATATTTCGTCCATCGAAGATGGCTTTGTTCTTCATCCGTTCAGCCATCAGGTCGAAGTTCGGGCTGTTGAACTCAGGCCATTCCGTGGCTATCAATAAAGCATCGGCACCGTCCAATGCCGAGTACATGTCTTCGGCATAGCTTATTTTTTCGCCAAGCAGTTTCTTCACATTTTCTTCGGCTATCGCGTCGTAAGCGACGACCTCTGCACCTTTGCTCAGCAACAGTTTAATGTTGTCCAGGGAAGAAGCTTCGCGGATATCGTCGGTGTTGGCTTTAAATGCCAAGCCCCAAATCGCTATTTTTTTTCCTTGCAGTTCGCCGTTGAAATAATCTTCGATCTCGGGAATCAGAATGGTCTTCTGTTTTTTGTTGATGTCCTCCGTAGCTTCCAACAAACGGAATTCGTAGCCTTCTTGCCGGCCTGATCTTGCCAAAGCTTTTACATCTTTCGGAAAGCAGCTGCCTCCGTAGCCGATCCCGGGGAAAAGGAAACGGTGACCGATACGGTCGTCTGAGCCCATTCCCAAGCGTACTTTGTCTACGTCGGCGCCTACCTTTTCGCAGAAATTGGCGATCTCGTTCATGAAAGTAATCTTGACGGCCAAGAAAGCGTTGGCAGCATACTTCGTCAATTCAGATGATTTCTCGTCCATATAGATAATAGGCACGCCGGTGTTGGTAAACGGCTGGTAGAGTTGCGCCATAATTTCTTGCGCGCGCTTTGATTCGGTGCCTATGATAACGCGGCTCGGGTTCATGCAGTCTTCCACGGCAAAGCCTTCGCGGAGAAACTCAGGGTTGGAAACCACATCAAATTCTTGATCGGTCTTTGCAGCGATTGCCAGTCGAACTTTCTCGGCCGTTCCCACAGGCACCGTGCTTTTGTTGACAATAACTTTGTACTCGTCGATCATATCACCGATGTCGTCTGCCACTTTCAACACGTACGACAGATCTGCCGAGCCGTCCTCCCCGGGCGGTGTGGGCAGTGCCAAGAAAATCACCTCACTTTTGTCAAAGGCTTCTTTCAGGTCGGTGGTGAAGAACAGACGCTGGGCCTGGATGTTGCGCAGGAACATTTCTTCCAGATTCGGCTCATAGATGGGTACCACGCCGTTGCGCATCCCTTCTACCTTTTTGGCGTCTATGTCTACGCAATAAACAGTGTTTCCCAGTTCTGCCAAGGCGGTACCGGTAACCAAGCCAACGTATCCTGTGCCGACAATTGTGATATTCAATTGATGAAGTTTTTGTTATTCGCCGGCAAAATTACGGAAAATACAATATCGATAGTCGTGATTGGGCGACGCGGTATTTCGGTTTTTTCACCGAAAATGGTATCGATGTATTATCGCGAAGGCGGTGGATAATCCCGTGCCGTTTTCATATACCATCCATGGAGTATCCATGGAGTATCCATGGAGTATCTACGGAGCATCTATGGAGTATCGGTGCAGCGTTTGACAGCCCTGATCTTTTAACGGTTGAAACGCAATCGCTAAGGGTGACGGTTGATTTAACCATTAAGGGTTTTAAGCGCAGAGAACTCCTGATTTCTAAACTTTCTTAACGGTTAAAAAAAACAGTTGCGAAACTGTTGGTTGATTTAACCCTTAAGGTTCTAAGAGTATCCGGAGCAAGCGATTGTGGTTTGCCTATGGCCTCGTAAAACTCTATGTGTCATCGATCATGTTATTGCGAACATAAAGATAAAACCGTAAGGTGTTGACTCTTTGTATTTTTGAAAATTATTTTATATATTTGCACCTGATTACGAATTAGATGTAAAGGCCTTCGCGAGAAAGCCTTTTTTTCGTAGACAAAATCAGTCAATGGAGTTTAGAGAAAAAGTAAAACAGCTGACCGAAGATTATCTGCAAACGCGGGAAGATCTTTTCTTGATCGACCTGAAGATATCCGCAGACAGTACGGTGACCATCATTATAGACGGTGACCACAGTGTTAGCTTGCAAGACTGTTTAGACGTGAGCCGCGCAGTGGAATTTCAACTGGACAGAGACGAGCACGATTTCAGCCTTTCCGTCATGTCGCCCGGCCTCAGCGAGCCGTTGCGGATGCCGCGGCAGTATCACAAGAATATCGGCCGTGAACTGGACATCCTGCTGAATGACGACAGCAAAGTGCAGGGCGAACTGACGGCAGCCGATGACGAAAAGATTACGCTGGAACTGCGCTACCGCAGGCCCAAGCTTATAGGCAAAGGCAAAGAGGATGTGGTAGAGCAACGTGAGATCCCGTATGCGGAAATTAAAAAAGCTCTGGTTGTAGTGAAGTTTTAAAGCGGTAAAGACGGATTGGGTCTTCGCCGCTTGTCAATTATATATAGAAGAATATGGATAACTTAGCATTAATAGAGGCTTTTGGAGAATTCAAAGATGAAAAGAACGTCAGTAAGATTGACCTGATGGCTATCATTGAAGACTCGCTGAAAACCTTTCTAAGAAAAAGATATGATTCCGATGATCATTTTGACGTCATCGTGAACCCCGATAAAGGTGACTTTCAGATTTTCCTTAACAAAACCATCGTAGAAGACGAGATGTCTGAGGACGATGACTTGGAAATCGAAATCTCTGAGGCGCGCAAAATCGATCCGACTTTTGAAGTGGGCGAAGATTTCACCCAAGAAATTAAAGTGGCAGATTTGGGCCGTCGAGGCATTCTGACGCTTAAGCAGATACTTTCCACCAAATTGCAAGAGCACAACAACAGTGTTCTGTATGATAAGTTCCGTGACAGAATCGGTGAAATCATGGTGGGCGAGGTGCACCACATCCGCCACAAACACGTAATTTTGCTGGACGACGACGGCAACGAGTTTATCCTGCCGAAAGAAAATCAGATTCCGTCGGATTTCTTCCGCAAAGGCGACAGCGTGCGCACCGTTATAGAGAGTGTCGATTTTAAAGGTTCCAAGCCGCAGATCATCGTTTCCAGAACCGCACCGCGTTTCTTGGAGAAGTTGCTGGAGTTGGAAATCCCCGAAATCCAAGACGGAACCATCCTGCTGAAAAAAGTGGTACGCATCCCTGGCGAAAAGGCCAAGATTGCGGTAGATGCCTATGACGACAGAATAGATCCGGTAGGTGCTTGTGTGGGCGTGAAAGGATCGAGAATTCACGGCGTGGTCCGCGAGCTTCGCAATGAGAATATCGACGTTATCCAGTGGAGCAAGAATCCTGAGATCATGGTGAAGCGTGCTTTGGGCAATGTAAACATCCAAAAAATCGACATCAACGATGAGGAGCAGCATGCACTGGTCTATGCGCCGTCTGAGGAGATTTCCAAAGTGATAGGCAAGCAAGGTCAGAACATTCGTCTGGCTTCTTGGATGACCGGCTTCAACATTGATGTATATCGCGACGCGGCAGGAGAGGATGTAGAACTTAAAGAATTTGCAGACGAGATAGAACAATGGATCATCGACGAATTCTTGAAAGTAGGCTTGGAAACCGCAAGAAGCGTATTGGATAAAGACACCGATGCATTGCAGAACCTTGTGGATCTGGAAGAAGAAACGATAGAAGAAGTGAAGCGTATCTTACGCAAGGAATTTGAATAACAGCATGACCGCCCGGCGGTATGCACGCAGAACAATAAAAAATTAAAAAAACAGAAAAAGGCAGACAGCAACCGCTGCCGGCCGAGAGTCAAATTACAATATGCCAAAAACAAGATTAAATAAAGCGGTAAAGGAACTGAATATTTCCATCGACCGGGCTGTGGAATACCTGCAGTCCAAAGGGATAGAAATACAACGGAACCCCAACGCTCTATTGGAACCGGAGGCATTTTCTGCATTGGAAGCCGAGTTCAAGAAAGACGGTGAACAGAAAAAGGCTTCCCATGAGGTTGTGATCTCTAAAGTGCCGGAAGAAAAGCTGGAGATAGAAGACAAGCAACCTGAGGTCATAAGAGCCAAAGCTACGCCCACAGGCGGAGCAAAGATTCTGGGTAAAATAAATCTGGAAGGCGAAAAGACGCCCGAGCCGGCACCGCAGCCTGAAGAGGAACAACCGAAGGCCCGGACAGAAGATGAACCGGCAAAGGAAGAAAAACAGGAATTCAAAGTCTTGGACAAAATCGACCTTTCCAAAATCCAGCAGGACAAACCGCGCGGAGAACGGAAAGATCGCAAGAAGTCCGCTGCCGCACCGAAGCAAGCTGAGCCCAAAGCTCAAACTCCTCAACCGGAGCAGCAGCCGGCAAAACCCGCCGAGCCTGCAACTCCTCCTGCTGAGACGACTGCCGAGCCTGCACCTGCTGCTCCGCAGGAGCCTCAAAAGATCGAGACGGTTTACACCAAATTGGAAGGTCCGAAAATCTTGAAAGAGAAAGTAGACCTGAGCCAATTCCAAAAGCCGAAGAAAGAAGGCGACCGCAAAAAACGCAAACGTATAAGCACGGGCACTGCCGGTACCGGAAACACCGGCGCCAACACAGGCGGGGGCAACCGTGGCGGAAACCAACAAAACCGTGGCGGCAATCAACAGAATCGCGGTGGCCAGAACCGCGGAAAAGGCGGACGCAGAAACGCTCCTGCCATGCCGGTGGAACTGACCGACGAACAGGTTAAAAACCAAATCCGCGAGACACTTGAGAAGCTTACGAGCAAAGGAGGCAAGTCCCGCGGCGCCAAATACAGAAAAGAAAAGAGAAACCTGCGCCGCGAATACGACGCGGAAATGCAGGAGATGGAAGCAGCCGACAGAACACTGAAGGTAACCGAGTTCATCACCGTAAACGAGCTGGCGAGCCTGATGGATGTGAACCCGACCGAGGTGATCTCCGCTTGTTTCTCGCTGGGCGTAATGGTAACCATGAACCAACGCTTGGAAGCCGATACTCTTACCTTGGTAGCGGACGAATTCGGGTACAAAGTAGAATTTGCCGATGCCGATCTTGAAGAAGCGGCGGCAGAGGAAGAACCCGACAATCCTGAGGATATGGAAGCTCGTGCACCTATCGTAACCGTGATGGGGCACGTAGACCACGGTAAAACATCTTTGCTGGACTACATACGTAAAGCCAATGTTATCGCGGGCGAATCCGGAGGGATTACCCAGCACATCGGTGCCTACAACGTAAAATTGGAAAACGGACAGCGCATCACATTCTTGGATACACCGGGTCACGAAGCCTTTACGGCGATGCGTGCGCGCGGTGCCCAGGTAACCGATATTGTAATTATTGTAATTGCCGCTGACGACGAGGTGATGCCACAGACCCGCGAAGCCATTGCGCACGCACAGGCGGCGGGCGTACCGATGATCATTGCCATCAACAAAGTAGACAAGCCAACGGCCAATCCGGACAAGATCCGCGAGCAGCTGTCGGGTATGAATATCTTGGTAGAGGAATGGGGCGGAAACGTACAGTCTCAGGAGATTTCGGCCAAGTTCGGTAACAATGTAGATCTGTTGCTGGAGAAAGTATTGATTCAGGCAGAACTGTTGGAGCTGCAGGCCAATCCGAACCGCAATGCGAGCGGTGTGGTGATCGAAGCATCGTTGGACAAAGGCCGCGGTTATGTGGCGACCATGCTTGTGGAGAATGGTACGCTGCGCGTGGGAGACTACATTTTGGCAGGTATCAACCACGGTAAGGTAAAAGCCATGCTGGACGAGCGCGGCAAGCCGATGCAGCAGGCAGGCCCTGCCCAACCGGTTACCATCCTCGGTTTGGACGGTGCACCTACGGCGGGCGACAAGTTCCGTATCTACGACGACGAAAAAGAGGCGAAGTCGATTGCCAACAAGCGCGAGCAGTTGCAGCGTGAGCAGACCATCCGCACACGCAAGCATTTGACTCTCGACGAGATTGGCAGACGTATTGCCTTGGGCGAATTCAAGGAGCTGAACATTATCCTGAAAGGGGACGTGGACGGTTCTGTAGAGGCATTATCGGATCAGCTTCAGCAGTTGTCAACAGAGGAAATCCATGTCAACATCCTGCACAAAGGAGTGGGTCAGATCACCGAATCCGATGTGTTGCTGGCCACAGCGTCAGACGCCATTATCATCGGCTTTAACGTAAGAGCCGGTGCCAATGCCAAAGACTTGGCCGACAAAGAGGAAATCGAGATCCGTACGTACTCGGTTATCTACGACGCGATCGACGAGGTAAAAGAAGCTATGGAGGGAATGCTCTCGCCGGAGATCAAAGAACAGGTCATCGGTAATGTCGAGATCCGCGAAACCTTCAAGATTTCCAAAGTCGGAACCATTGCGGGCTGTATGGTCCTCAGCGGCAAAATCACCCGCAACTCCAAGATCCGCTTACTGCGTGACGGTGTGGTGAAATTCGACGGCGAACTGGAAAGCTTGAAGCGATACAAAGACGACGTGAAAGAAGTAACCAAAGGCTACGAATGTGGTCTGAACATCAAAGGTTACAATGATATCCATATCGGTGACATCTTAGAGGTTTACGAAGAAGTAGCCGTGAAGAAAAAGCTTAAATAAGCGCCTAAGCATTATCAACGAGAAGCCACCCGAGCAGGGTGGCTTTTTTGTTTAGGTGTCGTATTGTGTAGGTTTTAATCAATCGTCTGTTTAACCCGTATATTGATACCGTTACGATGGCTACATTCCCATGGGTTCATAGATTGCTCCCACATGTACAAGAATCATTAAAAATAGGAGGCGAATGGTGTTTACAGGTTGAATTGCGAGCAGCATACCGGCTATTATCGTTTGCAATCGGTACTTCGTTTAGATGTAAAACTCTGATATGCAGAAGGTTGTAGTGTTAATGTTTTATTAAAATAAATATTTGCCTATTTCAAAATAATTAACATCTTTGTCCCATACTATTAAAATCTGTTAATATGAATGTGAAACTTACGGCGGTCACTGCCGGCGTTCTGTTTTTTATGGGCGCGCAGGATGTGATGGGCCAAAGAACAAAGAGAGACACAGCCGCCGCTCGTGATATCGAGGAGGTTGTGGTGGTGGCTTACGGTCGCCAAAAGAAATCTACTCTTACGGGTGCCAACGTACAGGTTACCGCAGCGCAAATTGCCGATCGTCCGGTATCCAACGTTATGCAAGCATTGGACGGTGCCGGCGCCGGTATTCAGGTAGCGTCGGGATCCGGCCAACCGGGTTCGGGGCTGTCTATCCGTATTCGCGGTACGGGTTCTTATCTGGTTACCAATGAGCCGTTAATTGTTTTGGACGGTGTGCCGTTCAACGGAAGCATCAGCTCCATCAACCCGAATGACGTAGAGTCTTTTAACGTATTGAAAGATGCATCTGCAACTTCACTTTACGGATCTGCGGCTGCAAACGGCGTTATCTTGATTACTACCAAGCGTGGTAAAAAAGGTGCCGACAGAATTTCGTTGAACTCTACTACCGGTGTGGTTAGCAGATTTGTAAACGAGTACGATCGTATCATGGATCCGGCGCAATACTACGTGTTGGCTTGGGAGGCCATGCGTAACGGCCGAAGAGAGAGCAATCCGGCAGAGGGTCTTGCTGCATCCAACGCTTGGGCGAGCAATAACCTTATCGGTGGCAACCTGAAAGTTAACGTCTTCAATGTGCCGGACAATCAGCTCGTTGTTGACGGAGTTTTCAACCCGAACGCAAAGCTTAAGTATAATGATTTCGACTGGGTGGCGCCCATCGTAAACACAGGAATTCGTCAAGAACATACCCTTAGCTATTCCGGAGGAAACGAGAAATCTACGTTTTATTCATCACTGGGTTATACCAAAGAGGAGGGTTACATCATAAAATCAGACTTTGAGCGTCTTGCGCTCCGTTTGAACTCTGATACCCAAGTACGCGAGTGGTTGAAAATAGGTAGCAGCCTTAACGGTAGTATGCGCTACACCAACAATGCGGTGGACGGCGCATCGAACAATGCCGCTTACATCAACCCGTATCGTTGGACCAGAGGAATGGGCCCTATCTACAGCCCTTACCTGCGCGACCCTGCCACGGGGCAGCGCCTGTATGACCAATACGGCAACGTTTTGTATGATGGCGGAACCCGTGGTGCCGATGCTGCCTCCGGCCGTAACATCATTTGGGAAACGCTGTTGAACGACAGTTCATCCAAAGTACACAACGCGCAGGCGAATCTTTATGCAGATTTCCAACTGCTTCCTGAACTTAGCTTGAGAACCAATGTAGCGTACGCTTACACAGGAACCCTTAACAAGGCTTACACAAACCGTGTGATCGGTGACGCCATCGGTGCGGGCTCGTCTACCCGGTCGTCTTACAATTATCAGGATTTGACTTGGAACCAGATTTTAACCTACAACAAAGATTTTGATCTGCACGGAATTGCTGTGACTGCCGGTCACGAGAATAACCGTTACAACTATGATTATCTATACGGTTACAAGAGAGATCAGATTGTTAACGATATCACAGATTTTGAAAACTTCGTAACAAACTCATCCATGACCTCCAGCTACAATATCCGTACGAAGGAAGGTTATTTTGGCCGTGTCAACTACAACTATGACGAGAAGTACCTGCTGGAAGGTTCTATCCGTCGTGACGGTTCATCGAGATTTGCAAGTGATGTACGTTGGAAAAACTTCTGGTCTGCCGGTGCAGGTTGGGTAATTTCCAGAGAGAACTTCCTGCAAGGCAACTCAACACTGAACTTCCTGAAGTTGAGAGGTTCTTACGGTGAAGTAGGAAATGACGCGCTTGACAGCTGGTACGCATTCCGCTCATTGTTCACGCTGGGCTACAACAACGGTAGTGAACCGGGTATTTTGTTTGGTAGCAAAGCCGACGCAACGATTACTTGGGAGACCAAGGCGCAGATGGACGCTGCTTTAGAGTTCCAAATGTTCAACAACAGAGTTCGCGGTACGTTTGAATACTTCAACTCTGAGACCAGAGACCTGTTGTTCCCGCTGCCGCAGCCGTTAAACGCAGGTATCCCGGGCAACTCTATCGACAGCAACATCGGTAACATTGTAAACAAAGGTGTAGAGGTAACACTTGGTTTCGACATCATCCGTTCTCCGGACTTCGGCTGGAAGCTTGACTTGTTCGGCACCCACTACAAGAACGAAATCACCAAGTTGCCTACCAAGGAGATCATTAACGGTACCAAGAAGCTGATGGTCGGCAAGGATCTTTATTCTTTCTGGCTCAGAGACTGGTACGGTGTAGACCCTGCCGACGGTTCGGCACTCTTCGTCTTAGACCAGACGTTGTATCCTGATACTTCTGCCGCAGATGTCCGTAATATCAACGGTACTTTGGTAACCACCAACCAGAACAAAGCCAATTACAGCTACCACGGATCTGCCATTCCGGATGTGTTCGGTAACGTTTCTACCACGCTCCGCGTGAAGAATTGGGAACTGTCGGCAGCGTTCAATTATCAGTTCGGAGGTAAGATCTATGACAGCAACTACGCTTCTCTGATGACAGGTTTCCCACAAGGGGGAGCATTGCACGCCGATATGATGAACCGTTGGACAACGCCGGGCCAAGTGACCGACGTACCAAGACTCAGCTCCAACACCACGGCTGCCTCGGGTGCCGCATCTTCAAGATGGCTGGTTGACGCAAGCTATGTAATGCTGAGAAACGCAACCTTGGGTTATACCGTAAACAGAGAGATGATCAATTCGCTGGGGCTGAACAGTCTCAAGTTGTTTGTAAGCGGAGAAAACCTCTGGCTGCAGAGCAAGAGAAAAGGTCTGGAGCCTTACCAATCGTTCAACGGTACGGTAAGCAACCGATACACTCCGTCGAGAATTATTACTTTCGGATTGTCGACTAATTTCTAAAAATCAAAAAAATGAAAAAGTATTTTAAAAATAAAACTGTAGTTGCGTTGCTCTTAGCCGCCGGCCTTACGCTGTCGTCTTGCAGCAGAGACTACTTAGAGACCGAGCCGACCACGAGCATCGACTATACTTCGGCCATAACCAACTTGGAGAACCTGACCACCGTTCTCAACGGGATGCACCGCAATATGTACGTGCGTCAGAACTCCAGCCAAGGTCAAAACGGCGGAACCGCAGTATTGATTTACATGGACGTAATGGGTGACGACCTGATCTTCCCCAGCACCGGTAACGGATGGTTTGTAAGCACACTGCGCTGGTTGGACAACAACAACGCCAGCAGTGGAAACGTCTTTTATCCGTACCGCTTCTATTACGGACAGATTGCCAATGCCAACATCATTATCAACAATGCCGACAAGGTTGAGGTGGCCGGATCGGATATTGCAAAGAGAGATCGCGTATTGGGTGAAGCGTATGCTTTCCGCGCATACGCGTACTCTATGCTCGTGCAGATCTACGGCAAGCGTTATGTTCCCGGTAGCACCAATTCACAGTTGGGTGTGCCTTTAAGACTTGACGAATCCATAAATCCTATTCCTCGCGCTACGGTAGAAGAAGTGTATGCTTCCATCAATAGCGATTTGGAAAAAGCTTCTTCACTGCTTAACGGAAAGGCGCGTGCGAACAAATCTCATTTTGACTATAAAGTTGTACGTGGCTTGATGGCTCGCGTAGCTTTGACACAAGGAAGATATGCAGACGCTGCCACCTTTGCCAACCAAGCGCGTCAGGGCTATACTTTGATGGATAACGAGACCTATAAAAAAGGTTTCAACAACTACGAGGTAGGCGAATGGATGTGGGGTTATCATATCATAGAGGAGCAGTCGGATTATTTCGGCAACTTTATGGCTTACATGTCAAGAAACTACAATTCCACGCAGATCAGATCGGCTCCTAAGGTGGTTAACAAGAACTTGTACAACATGTTCCCGGCATCCGATGTGCGCACACAGGTAATCGACCCGACAGGGCAACACACTGCACTGGCCTTACCGAGCAACTATGCCAAGTTTCCGTACACTTCACAGAAATTCTTAAGCGTGAGCAACGACAAGAGTTTGGGTGACATTCCGTTCATGCGCGCCGCAGAGATGTACCTGATCGAAGCCGAAGCGTTGGCCAGAACCGGGCAAGAAGCCGCTTCCAAAGCTGTCTTCACAATCTTGGAAAAGAACAGAAACCCCGAGTATACCACCACAACGGCTACGGGCGCTGCTTATATAGAGCAGATTATGAACAGCCGTCGTTTGGAGCTTTGGGGTGAAGGTTTCCGCTGGTTGGATCTGAAGAGATTGGCTTTGCCGCTGGATCGTACGGGTGCCAACTTTGTAGGATCGGTTATCAACAACCTGTACACCGTCAGTCCTACCGACAAGCGTTGGACATGGTTGATCCCGCAGGGTGAGATCAACAATTCCGGTGGCGTTGTTGTTCAAAATGAACTGTAACGGTAGCGACACTTCATATCATTAACATGTTTTTATTGCCCCGCATTTGCGGGGCAATTTTTTATGTTTCGTTGCCGTTGTAATTCAGAAGTAGTGCG
>WKJB01000212.1_pt1 | contig 13527 bp, 12 predicted proteins | sample 5403331 | NCBI WGS metagenome assembly WKJB01 (sample SAMN13198853, study PRJNA488119) | plastic metagenome | isolation source: water-polyurethane dispersion (WPUD) containing a polyether... | place: Mexico: Mexico City | collected 2016 | reverse complement strand
CCGCGCGTGCCGCTGCTGGAGCGGCTGCGCTTTTTTTTTTTTTATGATAGGGTGACCACCGAGATCTACACCACCACGCACAATTACATGTTGGTGGCGCAGCTTTTCTGCGAAACCGTGGGCGTGGGTCTTATGGATTTCATGCGTTACGTCTCCGTAAAAAAAGGCGAGGATGCGCTCGAACATCTGTTCCGCGTTGCTGCCGGGCTGGAAAGCCAAATCTTGGGAGATTTCGAGATTATCTCGCAAATCAAAAGCGCCTACAACCGGTTCAAGCATTACAAAACAAAATCAAATCCTTATCTGGAGCGCGCCATCAATTCAGCCATCCAAATATCGAAACGGATCAAGAACGAGACCGGCATCAGCAACGGCGCGGCCTCGGTTTCTTACGCTGCCGTTCATTATATCCTCAAAACTCAGCAGCAACTTTCATCCAAGAATATCCTGCTATTGGGCACGGGCGAGATCGGCCAGAACACCATCGAAAATTTGGTGAAGCATGTCCATCAACCAAGAGTCAAAATCGCCAACCGTACCGCAGAAAAGGCAGAGAAAATAGCAGAGAAATACAAAATTCCACAGATCGGCTTTAATCAACACCAAAGAGAGTTGGCGGATACCGACATCCTGATCGTGGCCACGGGAGCGCCGCAGCCCATTCTGAAAAAGGAACATTTCCCGCACCGCGGCATGCTCGTCATCGATCTTTCCATCCCGAACAATGTGGACAAAGAAGTTGCAGCGCTGGACGGTGTTGATGTGGTTGATGTAGACGCACTATCGGATCAGATAGAAGAAACAATGATTCAGCGCCGAAAGGAAGTTCCCAAGGCAGAGGAAATCATCCGCGAAATGATGCACGATTTCTTGGACTGGGAAAAGAAGCGCAAACTGGTTCCGCACATTTATCGATTTAAGTCGGCACTGAAGCGCATCGAGCGTCACGAGCTACACAATATTCACCGCAAGCACCGCTACGCCGAGATTGAGGATATGAAGCTGACCGAAAAGGTCTTGCAAAAACTGACGAATCGTTTCGCCAAATATATCATTGACAACCCGCATAGGGCCGAGGACGTAAGCAGTCTGCTGGGCGAAATACTAAACTCACCACACAAAAAGTCATGAAAACGCTACGCATAGGAACCCGCAACAGTCCGCTCGCCCTATGGCAAGCACGGCAAGTAGAAACGCGCTTGCAAGCTTTGGGCTTGCAGACCGAACTGGTGCCTGTAGTTTCTTCGGGCGATAAAAATCTGTCGCAACCGCTGTATGCGTTGGGCATTACCGGAGTTTTCACGCGCGACCTTGACGTTGCGCTGGTCAACGGTCAAATAGACTTGGCCGTGCATTCATTAAAAGACGTGCCGACCGCGCTGCCTCACGGGATGCTGCTGGCGGCAGTTCTGGAACGCGACTGGCCGCAGGATGTATTGATAAGAAGAAAAGAAGCAGAAAATTTAGAACTGCACGAACTAAAGGTCGCTACCAGCAGTCTGCGTCGCCGAGCGTTTTGGCTCAATCAATATCCTGAGGCGGACTTCAGCGATATCCGCGGCAATGTACAGACCCGATTGCGCAAACTGGAAGAAGGCGTGGCCGACGCTACCCTCCTTTCTTTGGCCGGCCTGAACCGAATGGACATGGATGTAACTTATGAAGAATTGCCGTTTATGCTGCCCGCACCGGCGCAAGGCGTTATCGGCGTAACAGCGATGGAGAACAATCCCGATCTACTGGAAAGTCTACAACAGATCAGCCATAAAGAAACCGAGAACTGCGTAAACACCGAACGCAAGTTCCTCCAAATTTTGGAAGGCGGCTGTACGGCGCCGATCGGGGCCTTTGCTGAGATGAAAGGCAACGAGATGCGTTTTCAAGGACGAGTATGCTCGTTGGACGGACTAAATTCTATCTCGGTGGACGAAATCTTCGACTGGCATGAACCCGATACTCATGGTAAGATGCTCGCAGAACTCTTGTTGAATAACGGGGGCCGCGAGGTAATGACCGAAATCCGCACCCAGCTGTGATCCGTATCCTGTTTACCAAAGAGCTCGATAACGCTGAGATTTCGGCAGTGTTGGACAATCGTTTTCAATGGACGTGTGCAACCGTCATTCAAACAAGATCGATTGAAGCAGACGTTGACGTCACATCAGGAAAATCGTTGATTTTCACCAGCGTTCCTGCCGTACATGCTTTTGCAAAGAACGGCGGCGGCCTCACTCCTCAAACAAAGGTTTATACCGTAGGCGAGAAAACCGTAAAGGCGGTGGAGAAGATCGGCGGCAGCGTTCGGTTCAACGCGCCAAATGCAGAACTGTTGGCATCAGAACTCGTTAAGCACGACCAAGAGAGTTTCATACACTTTGCAGGAAACATCAGTCTCCCCACGATTGGAAATTATCTGTTTGAAATGGGAATTCCGTATGAGAAAGTCATCGTTTACAATACCGAACTGTTAACACCGAAAATCGACGATCAGTTTGATCTCGCGGTTTTCTTCAGCCCGAGTGGCGTAGCAAGCTATGCAGACAAGAATGAGTTCCCTGCGCAGGTCATCGCTATCGGTGAAACCACTGCCGCGGAAATCCGCAAACACAAAGCTTCGGGAATTGTAGTTTCCGAGCAAAACACACTTCAAGACATACTTCACATTATAAAAAATGATTAAGAACGATTTATACCTCAAAGCGCTTCGTGGCGAAACCGTCGAAAGACCGCCCGTCTGGATGATGCGCCAAGCAGGAAGATTCCTGCCCGAGTTCCGCGCGATGCGTGACCGGTACGACTTCTTCACGCGCTGCCGTCGCCCGGAACTGGCCTCCGAGATCACCCTGATGCCGATCCGCCGTTTTCCGCTGGATGCCGCCATCCTCTTCTCCGACATTCTGGTGGTTCCACAGGCGATGGGTCTGGATTTCGAAATGAGAGAAGGCGTTGGCCCCTGGCTCGAAAATCCTGTCAGCAATATGGCCGATGTTGAAAAAGTGGAAGTTCCGAATGTAGATGACACCTTGGGTTATGTGTTCGACGCCATCGAACTTACCTTGCAGAAATTAGACAACGAGATTCCACTGATAGGTTTTGCCGGCAGCCCGTGGACCATTCTCTGCTACTGCGTGGAGGGCAAAGGCTCCAAGAACTTCGATGTCGCCAAGACCTTCTGCTTTACCCAGCCCGAAGCGGCACATCTGCTGCTGCAAAAAATTACCGATACCACCATCGCTTATCTGAAGCGTAAAGTGGAAAAAGGTGTATCTGCCGTTCAGGTGTTCGACAGCTGGGGCGGAATGCTTTCGCCGGAAGATTACCAGGAATTCTCCTGGCAGTACATTCAACAGATCGTTGATGCGCTGAAACCGTTGACACATGTTGTGGTATTCGGTAAAGGCTGCTGGTTTGCATTGGATGAGATGTCGAAATCGGGCGCGTCTGCGCTGGGCGTCGATTGGACCGTCAGCCCCGAGAATGCGCGCAAGCTTGCCGGCAATGAGATTACGCTGCAAGGGAATTTCGATCCTTCACGCCTGCATTCAACTCCGGAAACCATTCGCAAAATGGTCGATGATATGATCCGCCGTTTTGGCAAAGACCGCTATATCGCCAACCTCGGCCACGGTATCCTGCCGAACATTCCGGTGGAAAATGCTGAAGCATTCATCCGTGCGGTGGTAGATTGGAAAGAATAATTAGTTTCAATCTTTAACAGATTCTATGATACAAACCTTCGGCAATTGCCGGAGGTTTTTTGTCGCTTGATATTGTCGTAAATTTGCAGCTCTTAAGACTTGATAATGAAAATAGTAGTCGGACTTTCCGGTGGTGTAGATTCCAGTGTTGCGGCCTACCTGTTACAGCAGCAGGGTCACGAAGTGGTAGCGCTGTTCATGCGCAATTGGAATGATGCATCGGTTACGCTGGAAGATGAATGTCCGTGGATCGAAGACAGCAACGATGCTCTACTGGTCGCTCAAAAGCTTGGAATCCCGTTTCAAGTAATCGATATGAGCGAACTCTACAAGGAGCGCATCGTAGATTATATGTTCGCTGAGTATGAAAAAGGCCGCACGCCAAATCCGGATGTACTCTGCAACCGTGAGGTCAAGTTTGATGTGTTCATGAAAACCGCACTCTCGCTGGGCGCCGATAAAGTGGCGACCGGGCATTACGCGCGCGTCAGTTCAACGGTAGATGAAAACGGCCAAGAAATCTATCATTTGCTGGCAGGCAAAGACAACAACAAGGATCAATCCTATTTCCTCTGCCAACTGAGCCAGGAACAACTGTCGAAAGCTTTATTCCCGATCGGCGAGCTGACCAAACCAGAAGTTCGCGAAATAGCCAAGGAGATCGGTCTGGTAACGGCTGACAAAAAAGATTCGCAAGGTTTATGCTTTATCGGTAAAGTCAGTCTGCCGACTTTTCTTCAGCAGCAGTTGGAGCCGAAACAGGGCGAAATCGTCGAGATTTTTGCCGACAACGATTTGTACAATGTTGATCTGCCACAGTTCAGTTCAAAGGCTGAGGAATTGGAATATCTGTCGAAGCCTTTGCGCTATACCAAAGCAGATGGCAAAGTCATCGGACAACATCCCGGTGCGCATTATTTCACCGTAGGTCAGAGCAAAGGTCTTGGCATTGGCGGCCATAAAGAATCCTGCTTCCTCATTTACCGGGATATGGAGACCAACACCGTTTTCGTGGGTGAAGGCCGGAACCATCCGGGTCTGTACCGCTCGGTCATCAAGATCGATAATACAGAAGTCCATTGGGTCCGCGAAGATTTAAAACTGAAAGACGGCGAAAACGTGGAAGTGGAAGCACGCATCCGCTACCGTCAACCGTTGGAGAAAGCTACCCTACATCAGTTTGAAAACGGTCTCTTCATAGAATTTGACCGACCGCAATCCGCCATTGCCGAAGGACAGTTTGCAGCCTGGTACGACGGTGAAGAGTTGCTGGGAAGCGGCGTGATAGGTTAATGTTTCCCGTGAAACATCCGTGTGAAACAGCAGATTTCTAATTCGCCAGCCAGTCTTTAAAATCCTTCACTCTGTCACGGCTTACAGTGATTTCCTCGTCGGGTTGAAACTGTAGTTCCACCTTATAATACGGCGATGTGTGGATGTTCTTGATGCACTTCACATTGATGATGAACTGACGATTGACGCGGAAGAAGCATCTGTCATCCAATACCTTATCCAATTCGTCTAAAGTAAAATCCGTCGGGTAATTGCGCTCAGCGGTTTGTAGGTACACGATCTTGTTCTCGCTGTAAAAACAGCTGATTTCATCTACTGAAATGATCTTTAAATTGTAGCCGATTTTCACCAGCACGCGTGAGAGTTTCGGGTCTTCTTTCTTAATCAATTGCTTCAGGTCCAGCACAGAATCGTTTTGCGCGGGCACAAAGCTTTTGAACTTCTCGATGGCTTTATCCAGTTCTTCCGCGTCGATGGGCTTCAGCAGGTAATCGATCGAATTGAGTTTGAACGCTTTCAGCGTGTATTGGTCAAAGGCCGTCGTATAAACGATGAAACTTTTGGTCGCCACTTTTTCAAAGATGTCAAACGACAGCCCGTCGCCCAGCACAATATCAGAAAACACCAAATGCGGATGTTCGTTTTGCGAGAAATACTCCACCGCTTCCTCCACGCTGTGCAGCGTTGCAACCAGCTCCATTTCGGGATGATTGGCCAGCATACGTTGCAATTTCCGTGCGGCGGGCTTCTCGTCTTCTATGATAACGGTGCTTATCATTCGTTGCTGTATTGGTTCATCAGCTCTCTCGTTTTGCGCTCTTCCCAATTTTGACCCAGGAAAAACTGCGGCAAAAATACAACGGCCGCGTGTATCGTCACGACGATTCCCCAAAGCAATACGATGCGGAAGTCAGCAAGCTCGATTGATGACCGTTTGGAGAATTTAAGAACCATCAAGATAAAGCTGATCAACAGATACCATCCCAAGTGTTTGTAGAACGATTTCAATTCTTTCATACGATTCTGTGCACGCATATAACGCAGCTATTCTTCTTCATTTTGAAACTGCATCTCTATTAGTTCGTCTTTCCGTCTCATGATATTGCTTTATTTAGAGTTAACCTTTTCTTTTTCCATCAGCTCCCGAATCTTGCGGTCTTCCCAATTTTTGCCGACGCCGAAAACCTGGATGGCGTGCGATGCCACACCGATTCCCCAGCCCAGCATCGGCCACCAAAACCAGTGGTATTCGGGCGAAGTGTAGAGGTTTACAAAGACCAAGAACGGAATAACCAGGCAATACGAGGTAATGTTGCCGTAGAAACTTTTGAGTTCTTTGACGCGTTTGGCTGCTTTTTCATAAGCAATCATCTCGTCGGAAGAGGTGGATCGGGGCGTTTGCATAGCGGTGATTTTTTGGGTTAAAATTGGAATCCGAACCGTAAAACTGTGGTCGGATTTTTCGATAAAAACATTTTGTTTGGTTAGCAGCGCGTAACGCTGTACAATATTGGCCAGGCCGATACCGTCGCGGTCTTTCAGATTTCCGCGTGCCTGTAAATTGTTCTGAATGCAGAGCGCCCGGCCGTCTGAAAAAATTCTGATCTGTAAAGGTCTTGCCGAGGTAGCAAAATTGTGTTTGATGGCATTCTCCAACAGTAACTGCAGCGACAGTGGCACCACAAACTGCTGTTTCACCCTGTCCTCCACATCAAATTCAAAGCTGACGCTGTCTTCAAAACGGGTTTCAAGCAGTTCACAATAGACTTTAGCAAAATCTATTTCTTCCTGCACGGTGACGAGTTCTTTATCCTTTTGGTCGAGAACATAGCGGTACACTTTCGACATCGCGTTGGTGAAACGCTGTGCCTGCTCCGGGTTTTCGTCGATCAGTGCGTCCAACACATTCAGCGAATTGAACAAAAAGTGCGGATCGAGCTGATTCTTCAGACTTTCAAATTGCGCGTTGGCCGATTTTGCGATGAGCTTCTGCTCCACCACTTCGCGCTTCGCCGTTTTCTTCCATTCTTCCATGAAGCCTTTTGCGTGGAGAATGGCCGCGATGAGCAGTGCAATATTGATGGTGAGCCAGTTGGATAAAGCTAAATCTCCGCTGAAGAAGTCGGCTGCATCGAACCCCTGAATCAGTATAAAATTGATATAATTGATGGCCAGAACACCAATGACATTTATGGCAAGCGTACCAATGATTCCCAAGGCTACCCGCAGCCGCGTCTGCTCTACCCAGGAGAATTTCCGTGTCAGATAATCGTTCATCAGGCCGTTGCCATATGCCAGCGGCAGGGTGTACAGCAGCGACACACCGATGGATAGCAGCGCATTTTGCACTGTTTTCTCGCGGATTAGGAAGAGGTAAACCACCATCCCGATGACCACCGAAATCCAAAAGAGCGATATAATCGATTTTCTTCTCATGACACTTCAAAGGTAATGTCTGTAATCCTTGTTTAAAATTAATAATTGTTGAGTGGTTGGTCTTGTGGGATGAATGGTGGAAACCTCATAGGTTTTAAAAAACCTATGAGGTTTGAAAGACTTCTCATTACGGCTTATTCGCCAGAAAGTACTCAGCCTCAGCCCTGCCCCAGTTAGGATCCATCGCAGTTGCAGGCTTAAAACTGTCGAACTGATCCAGCGATTTCTTGAACAGTTCCAGGCCTTTTGCCTTATCACCGCCGAACTGTGGTGGCGTAAAATACATATCTTCAGCTTTTAACAAAGTGATCCGCGGATTATTCGGCGACAGTTTCTCCGCATTGGTCAGCGCTTCGGTAGCGGCAGTGCCTTCGGTCATAAAGCGTGCTTGTGGATTAACCATCATCCGCAGACCGTGGGACATTTTCTTCAGAATAAACAGCTCTGCATTGTTAGGCGACAAGGCTTCTGCTTTTGCAATCTGCGCGTCTGCCGCATCTGTTACTGCGTCCAGGTCAGCGGTTTTGCCTTGTTGCATCATGGCGCGGCCACGCTGGAGCGTAGCATAAGCCGAGTAGTAATACGGCAACCATTGTGTTTTTTCTTTGTCGGCGATGCGCGTGAAATCGTTCGACAGTGCCGTCAGCTCATCGGCGCTGCGAACCTGTTCAATTTTGGCGATTTTATCGTTCATCGCTTTCTCGTAAGTCGTCTGTGCAAAGCTGTGAAGGCTGGCGGTAAGCAGCAGACCAAGGACTAATTTTTTCATGTTTTTAAATTTTTATTAAAGATATAGCAGAATAGATTCTGATCTAAATAAATGCAGCTGAACCGTAAATTTTCTCGGCTGAACCGTTACAGGTTGCTGTTGATGGCTTCATCGGTCTTGTCGATGCCGAAGCTGATGAACACGCCGATGAAAGCAAAACGGTTAACAGGCGCCACCACAGGCATGCTTCGCAGGCCATCGTTTGAGAAATTGTAACCGAACACATTCCTGGTGCCGAGAATATTGTTGATGCCTAAAACTACCACCGTAAATGCTTTGCTGTCGGTTTTTCCGAGGTTCGGCAGATAGTTGACACTGAAGTTCAAGGCGTTATAATTTTTCAGGCGGCCCTCATGACGGATGACATTTTGATGGTTATCTGAAATGATGTCGTAATAAGGTCTGCCGGTGGCGAAATTGTAGGACAGATTGAACTGCGTCTTCCACGGTGTCACAAATTTCTTGGCAACTGCAGACAGTGTATGTTTTGCCGCAAAGCCAGGCGTCAGGCTTACGGGATAATTCAGAAAGTCGCGCTCGGTATCCAGATAAGAATACGACAACCAGTAGTCCACCGTTTTGATGCTTTTCTTGTCGTGCCAGAAGACTTCCACACCTTTCGCATAACCATTCCCCGCGTTGTTAACAGCAGTTTGAAAATTGCTGTTACCCACAGTTTTGATTAAATGCTCGTAATTCTTATAAAAAGCTTCCATGCGAAGACTTCTTCCGTTAGCACTGTGCTGAACCTGGAAGATATAATGGTCAGCACGTTGGAAATCCAAAGGCGCCGCAGAGTTGATGTATTTGCTCTCGGGATTCTGGTAAAAAATGCCGTACGCCAGCGACCCCGTCCAGTTCGCTGACAGTCGGTAACCCAGCGCAAGCCGTGGCGCAATATTATTTTTGTTCAGATAAGAAGAATGCTCGGCGCGGATACCGATTTTCGCTGACAGATAATTGCTGAAACCCAGATCGGTTTCGGCAAAAACCGACGAGATCAGGTCATTGTAGTTTTTAGTAAAACTGTTAAATGCGGTCCGTTCATCAGCATTGTTAAGCTCTACTCCACCACGCACTGCGCTGATCTGTTTGATCTTCCGTTCCACCACGATCTTGCCGTTCAGGTAGTTACCAGTATTGTTGACCTGGTTTTCAGCCGCTGTTGCACCGTTATTCAGATAGCCGAGATCGATATTATTTTTATTGAATGAATAAGACGTTGAGGCGCGCAGCAGATATCTGCCAAGCTTCTGACGGAAAGCCAGCGTCTGGAAAGTGTTGGCGCCTTTTAACCCAACGCTGTTCTGGCTGTATTCAGGCTCCAAGCTTGGCGATGTCAACCGCATGACGTTCTGGTCATAACTGCCGTAATATTTCAGCATGCCACCGCCTTTGGTCTTGAATCTAAAGTTTACATTGCCATTAAAAGCTTCGGGCGCTTTGGTAAAATCTGTGTTAAAGTCGAGCAGTTTTGTCATTAAACCCAGGTTAGAGTAACCGGCCTGCACGCCATACGAATAGGTTTTGTCGGCGTCAACAAATTGATAACTGCCGCTAAGGAACAGTGGTGAACCGCTGATGTCGTAGGAAGTGCGTGCCGGCAAATCCACACTTTCCAGCAGCAGCACCGATGACAATGCCTGCCCATACAGCGCAGAATAGCCACCACTTGAGAAAATATTCCCCTGAAACAGCGAGGTATTAAAACGATCGCGGCCAGCAATTCCCGGCACCGAGTTGCTGAAGTAATTATTGATCAGCGCACCGTCCATAAAGATCTTGGTTTCGGTACCGGTACCGCCCCGCACGAATAAGCCCTCAGTTTCGCCGACCTTCTGCACACCGGGCAAATATTCCAAGGCTTTGGTGATCTGTGCATCGGCACCGGCGGTGGTGTAAATATCGACCGGACTGAGCAGTGCTGTTGCTCTCTTTTTATCACTGGCTTCTATGCTGCCGGCAGTAATGGTCACCGCGCTGATCTCGCTTATCTTTTCTTTTAGCTCAGCATCCATCGTCACCGACGCTTCGCCGATAACCACCTCCTTTTCCACTTCAGCATAATCCGGCGCATTGAAAATCAATTTTTGGCTGCCTTTCTCAGAAGTTTCAAAACTGTAACGGCCGGTTTCATCTGTAGTCGCGCCGTCGTAGGTATCCTTCAGCGTCACCGATACGTTTTTCACCGGTTTGTTGCGAGAAGTTACCACACCACTGATGTGAACTTGGGCATTTAACAGCGAAACGATGAACAGAGCCGACAAGGCAAATAATCTTGTTTTCATAGCAACAATTTCTACCGCAAAGAAAGCAGTCACCACTGCTTTCTTCTAAAAAATTGTAACTGAACCGTCGAAAAACACATCTGAACGGCAATAAGGTAACGGTATTGTATTTGCTGCGAAAAAATAATTCAAGCTTATCTACTGCAAAAGGATTAAAATGTTAAGCGCACTACCACCATATTCCGTTTTCACAAATGCCGGATTTGGAGACAAACGCGCAGTCACAAATGCATATAAATAGCGAAATACTTTGATAGATACCAGTTAAACATCTATTTATGAGTAATATCCTTGATTTTATGAAAAAATTTTTTAATTTCACATACTCAATCATTAACCTAAAATTTTAATTATGAAGAAAGTTTTATTAGTGTTATCGTCTTTGGCGATCACCGCAGTTAGCGCACAGACCACCGTTATATCGGAAGGCTTTGACAGCGTCGCTAACATGCTCGGGTCAGGCGGTTGGTATACCGTCAACAAGAGTGCGCCTAAAGGTGCGAGTACCTGGGCACAATGTGGCGGAACGGGCATTCCTCCTGCTCATTCAGGCGCCGAGACCTCTTGTGCATTGGTCAATTTCAACAGTACCACAGGTGCGGGCACCATCAGCAACTGGCTGCTGACGCCTGCCGTAACGCTGCAGAAAGGAGACATAGTAAGTTTCTACACTCGTTCGCCCAGTACCACTTATCCGGACCGTCTGCAGGTACGCCTTTCTACTGCCGGCAACAGCACCGAGGTGGGCAGCAGTGCAACCTCTGTAGGGGACTTCACGACACTATTGTTGGACATCAATCCAGGTTATGGCGCTGATTATCCTACCGCGTGGACACAGTTTACCGCAACGATAGGCGATCTTCCCGCCGGTGCGACAAGCCGTCTGGCGTTCAGGTATTTTGTGGAAAACGGAGGTCCTTCAGGATCTTATTCGAACATCATCGGGCTGGACACCTTCACGGTAACCCGCCCCGCGTTAGGCGTGACGGAAGCCGCTTCCAAAGAAGGACTGAGCATTTATCCGACTGTTGCCGACAAAGAGGTAAACATCAGCTTAAAGAGTGGCGTACGCATCAAAGGAGTGCTGATCTACGACATGTCGGGCAAGTCAACCGGTGTGACAAAAGCACATGTTTTTGAACAAAGCAGACAAGCGGTTGATGTATCTTCGCTGGCGAAAGGCGCCTACATAATCAAGGTGCTGACAGACGAGGGCGACTATACATCGCGTTTCATCAAGAAATAAATCCAAGAGGGCTGCGGCCCTCTTTTTATTGCATTCGACTTTGCTCGAAGCTTTGGCGGGAATTTTGCAACTTGCATCAAAAATTTTACGACTATGAATCTTAAAAGCGTACTATTGGCAACGGCAGCGGGAATCTTCCTTTTCTCCTGCACCACCACACATCAACAATCTGAAGCTTCACGAAAAAGTGCTTCTTATCAGATAATGGGTAAAAGCGGCACCGACACCCAAGGACGCATTACTTTCCGCCAAGACGGGAAAAAGGTGATTATGGATGTCAATGCGTACAAACTGACACCGGGCATTCACGCCATCCACATTCATGAAAAAGGCGATTGCTCAGCGGCTGATGCCACCTCAGCAGGCGGGCACTGGAATCCTGCCGGCAGCGATCATGGAAAATGGGGCGCCGAACATTTCCACATGGGCGATATAGGCAACCTGACCGCAGATAAAGACGGGACGGCGAGACTGGTTTTCGAGACGGATAAATGGTGTTTGGGCTGTAATGACGAGAGCAAAAACATCATCGGCAAGTCTGTCATCATCCACGCAGACCGTGACGATTTCCACACCCAGCCAACGGGCAACGCCGGCGGCAGAGTGGGTTGTGTGGAGATTAAGTAACTTCCTACACCTAAAAAGAAAATAATCCCGAACCGTCGACGGTTCGGGATTATTTTTTGTGTTAACAAATGACTATTTATTGACAGGCCGCTCTATCGGGTTATCTATGTTGTTGTAGATATCCTTTAGCTTTTTCTCCTGCTCTCTCATCATCTCGCCCAGTGTCATATCTTGCCCCGGAAGTTTGTTATTTAAGGCGCTTGCAGGAATCTGCATTTTCATGGAGCCGAAAGGGTCTTTTTTGTAGTCTGAAAAAGTTTTTTCAAACTTGGCACGTGGGACCTCGGTGATGGGCTTGCTCAGACCTGACATAGTCTCTGTAAAAGTATATTCGTCGTAGTTGTCGATTTTCTTGTTGCCTTTGAGCACCCAAGAGAAATTGTTGTCGACATCTTCCAACTTTACGATCAGACCCGGTAAACCGTAGAACTTATACGGCCCGTCTTGAAAAGGAATATCACCGGAGAACCATGCGATCCATTTCCTGCCTCCGAAATCTGTGGTTGCCTTTTGAGCATTGTACTCGCCTATCTTGGCGGTTTCGGGCAATATCGTCCAATTAAACTTATTGTCTTCGCCGTAACCCATGGCCATCGGCGTAAAACCGCTCATGATGACATCCGAGTACTGCGTCTTCATCGACGGATAGGTTTTGGTTATTTTATAAGTGATTTTCGGCTGCTTTATGCTCTTGCTGATGTCGCGAAACATACCGCTTTTCTGCATCATTTCTATTTCCGCTTTCAGAATAGAATCCTGAGACACGGCCATATAATCTCGATAAATGGATTTGGTCGGCGTAATATCCAGCACCATCATCTCGGTTTCCATACGCGCCGAATCAGTCTTCGGTTTGTAAGTCAATTCATAGAAGAAGCGGTTGGCTGAAGTCTGTGCTTGCATAATTACCGCCACCGCAACAAATAGTAAGAGAAGGGTTCGTTTCATCATAATCTTTACGAATTAGTCATCATCCTTTACCGATTGTTACAAATTCTGCCCGTCGACTTTCGCTAAATAACGGAAAGAGACCGAGAAATACTTATGTTAAAAAACATGAAAAATTCTCCTAACTTTACGTAAGATTTCAGAAACACTTATGAGGAAAGCATTCATCGGATTAATTGTAGCGGTTTCACTGTCCAACAGTCTTGTTTCCTGTAAAAAAGA
>WKJB01000208.1_pt1 | contig 13754 bp, 11 predicted proteins | sample 5403331 | NCBI WGS metagenome assembly WKJB01 (sample SAMN13198853, study PRJNA488119) | plastic metagenome | isolation source: water-polyurethane dispersion (WPUD) containing a polyether... | place: Mexico: Mexico City | collected 2016 | reverse complement strand
CGGATCACCTCCACAAAGGCACCGCGCGGATCGGTATGCTTGGTAAGCTTCACCGGGAAATGTGAGGCGTGGTCTATGTACGAACGGAAAGTGTTGAACAACTGCCGATCGAACACCGTCTGCAATGCGGGGATTTCGCCTTTCTCAAAATACTCTTCTCTGAAACGGTTGAGCTTTGCGAATACTTCGGCGACTTTGTGAACGGAAGTGTGCGCTACACGAAACTCTTTCTCGGTGACATTACGGCGTATGCGGCCGATGATTTCTTCCACCAGTTCTCCCACGTAGATCAACTTCACTTCGCCGTCGGTTTGGATTTCAGGCTGTTCGCCGTGGGTCAGCTTGTAGCAGAAAGTTGCGATGAACGAATTGTAGTTCGGTCGTCCGAAAGGCCCGAATACATTGGGGATGATCAGGCCCGTAAAATTGCCGCCGTTCCGGAGGGTCTGCGCTGCCAAGATTTCGCGGCCTTCTTTCTTTGAACGGCCGTACAGGTTGTCGCGCTCTTCTTGGGACGACGACGAAAACAATACGTGGACTTTGGACCCCGTGCGGCTGAGCGAATCGGCCAGCTTCTGCGCCAACATCACGTTGGTTTTATAGATGACCTCCTCAGACTCGTGTCGGTTCATGGCGGCCAGATGTACGATGGCGTCGCAGCGATTTACAAAATCATCGAGCTGCTCGTCATTATCGAAGTACTCTCGCTTAAATTCAATTCGCTCGAATTCTTCGGGAAAAAGCCCCAAAGTATTATAAAGGTGTTTACCTACGAAACCGTCTTGGCCGGTGATTCCTATTTTTTGCATGGTGGTTGGTGGTTGGTGTATGGTGGTTGGTGACTCGTGAATCGGTGATCGGAGAGGGGAAGTTTTAGGTTTTTTGTTTTAGGTATCGGATGAGTCCACTCAGTAGTTTTCCTGTTGTTTCAATCTGTTGTGCAATACCGTGAGAATCACTCGTTGTAAAGCAGTTACACAATAATAATTACTGCTAACGGATTGCTACTCTTCGCACAAAGTAATCCACCGGAAACCGATATTCATCAGCAATTTCACCGACGGCATAATCCGCCATGACCAGCAATTTACTGTTTTCTTCCAAGGCCGTAATCAGGGTTATGTGACCCCCGGGCACATGCAGAATATCCAGTGCACTGCCGCTCAACTCGTAAAGCTGCCGCGGGAGGTCGATTGCGGGTTTATCGAAATCGTCAATTTCGATGATTTCGATATTAAAGCTGCCGGATACGGCTGCGAACCAGCGCTGTTCGATTTTGTGACCCTGCCATCCGCGCGGCGTACCGACTTCGGCATTTTCAATGGTGTAAACGCGTTTGATAGCCGTGGCGTCGAAATCATTGTTGAACAGGATATTGCCTCGCCCATCGGAATGACGGTTGCCGGAGATCAGCTGAGCTTTTTCGGTCATTTTTGTGCAGATAAATTATTTTCTGTTTAAACACAGCGAAACGGAGAACGGCGCAGAGGCCACGGAACTGTGATTTTCCTCACCCCTGCCCTCTCCAAAGGAGAGGGAGCTGTTTGTGGAAGTGTGAACGGTGAGGGACGATAAACTATAAATGACAAAGGATTTTGTTTGCTTAACAATGGGCTGTTTTTATATCCTTACCCAGATCCTCTCCAAAGGAGAGGGAGCTGTTTGTGGAAGTGTGAACGGTGAGGGACGATAAACTATAAATGACAAAGGATTTTGTTTGCTTAACAATGGGCTGTTTTTATATCCTTACCCAGATCCTCTCCAAAGGAGAGGGAGCTGTTTGTGGAAGTGTGAACGGTGAGGGACGATAAACTATAAATGATAAAGGATCTTGTTGCTTAATTATGCGGTTGTTTTATTGTCCTTACCCCTGCCCTCTCCAAGAGAGAAGGGGTTGTTTTGAGAAAGGATGTTTTATTCTGCGCAGTAGTCTATTTGCTCTCCAAAAATTTCTCGGCGGATCAATGGCAGACCCGAGATCAGTTTCTTCAAGCCGTTGACGTCTTCTTGGTGAGCGTTGTGCGAATGGTAATCCTGCACCTTTGAGATGTCCCGATCGCCTTCGGAAAAATACTTGGCGTAATTCAGGTCACGGTTGTCTGCGGGGATGCGGTAGAAATCCCCCATGTCTTCCGCTTTCAGCATTTCCTCGCGCGTACACAGGGTTTCGTAGAGTTTTTCTCCGTGGCGCGTGCCTATGATTTTGATCGGCACCTCTTTTCCTGTCAGCTCGATCAGTGCTTGTGCCAGATCGCCGATGCTGCCCGCAGGCGCTTTGTTCACGAACAGGTCGCCGGGATTGGCGTTTTCAAAAGCGAAGAGCACCAAATCGACAGCGTCTTCCAGCGACATGAAGAAGCGCGACATCTTGGGGTCGGTCACCGTGATCGCCTCGCCTTTTTGGATTTGGCTCAGAAACAACGGGATCACCGAACCGCGAGAAGCCATTACATTGCCGTAGCGCGTCAGGCACACCACGGTTTCGGTCTGATTGCGCGCCTCGGCCACGGCTACCTTTTCCATCATGGCCTTGGAGATCCCCATGGCGTTGATGGGATAGGCTGCTTTGTCGGTCGAAAGACAGATCACTTTCCGCACCTTGTTTGATGAAGCCGCTCGGATAACGTTCTGAGTGCCTTCCACGTTGGTTTTCACCGCCTGCATCGGGAAAAACTCGCAAGACGGCACCTGTTTCAGCGCAGCGGCGTGGAAAATGTAATCTACACCGCGGGTGGCCGGTTCTACGCTGCTGTAATCGCGCACGTCGCCGATGTAGTATTTTATCTTATCGTTTTTGTACCGGTTCCGCATGTCGTCCTGCTTCTTTTCGTCTCGTGAAAAGATGCGGATTTCCGAAAAATGGTCTGTATGCAGAAAACGGTTGAGCACGGCGGTTCCGAAAGATCCCGTACCGCCGGTGATCAAAAGGGTTTTATTTTTTATCGAAGGCATTGTTTACTTTCTAATCAGTTTGTCCAACTTCAATCGATACATTGCCTTGGCGCCCAGATCGTACATATATTCGCGGTTCTTGTAATCCGTATATCTCTTCATGGGCATCATCAGGTACGAGTGTAGTTCCTCTTCCGAGATGCTAAGTTTCTCTGCCACCAAGCTGAAAAGCTCACGGGCCTCTTCGTCGGTCAAAGGTTTTTGTTCAAGCCGTTCCAAAGCTTCTTCCCTTGTCATCTGTTCGGTAAGGATCAAGCTGGAGAACTGGGGTTTGCGCACATCGTAGCCAAATCTTTCGGGCAGCCAGTAGCCCTCGATAAACTTGGTGGCGATGGATTCAAAATGTTTTTGCGGGTAGGAAGTCCAGCCGTATTCGTCTTTCAACAGCTGCTCTGCCTCTTTCTTTACGTACGGAATCAGGTTGAGCAATTTGACTATTTTGACGCCTTTCACGTAGGGCATATAGATCTTGCGGCGCAGGATGTTGGTAAACGGATAGGTTTTGTATTCCACCGTACCGAAACGCCGCAGTACATCCTTGATATGCTTCAAGTCGGTGCCCCAATACGACCAGGAGTTCGGGTTTACGATTACTTCGGTAGAGATGTTCCCCCCGTTCAAGATGTATTTGATTCCGTATTTCCTTGCGAAATTATCCAAAACGGCTACGAAAGCGTGGTCTTGGGGAATATCCAAGTGAGGCACTCCGGATTTGAAAAACGCCAGTTGCATGTCGCGCACCTCCTCCCAAGAGATGGTCTCTATGCGAAGTTCAACGCCCAACTTATCCACCATTTTACGGATGTTCTCGCTTGCCAGTTTCGTATTCCAACCGGCATCTACGTGGAAAACCAGCGGCCGCAGGCCCAGCTCTTTTACCGCAAAGTGCAGCATATAGGAACTGTCAAAGCCACCGCTGAAACCCAGCAGACAATCGTAAGGCTTGCCTTTTCCCGCGGCTTTTATTTTCTCTACCGTTGTTCGCAGTTCTTGCTCATGGCCCAAGCCTTTGTTCCACATCGGCAGGATGTCTGTGTAGTATTGGTTGCACCTTTCGCAGACGCCGTTTTCGTCGAACTTGATGTTGGGGTCTGTGGTGTCCATGACACAATTGGTGCAGATGGTACGTGTTGTTCCGTTCATTGTTCTTTGGTTTCGCTATTTTTTTAGAACGCTCTTGTCGAAAGTTTATTTGCGAATTTTCTATTTATATTTCAAAAGAATTTTCAGATACGTCTCCAAGTAAGCATCATAGAACCTTTGAAAAGGAAGACCCGATCTTTCTACATCGGACCGTACGGCCTCCAGTTTAGTTGTGTAAAAATAGCCGTCGGCGTTCCATAAAGCAATTCCGTCCACCCTTTTGCCTGCCACGGTTTCCGCGGCAATGGTTTTCACATAAAAATCAAAATCATCAAAGGCGATGGATTTATCGCCCACCTTTGCATTGGACGGATGATAACGCGTCATGACCATCGGGTAGACAGGTTTACCGTACTTCAGGGCTGTTTTTATGGATTCGCGTGTATTGTCGCGGATGTAACTCTCATTTTCCCTCTTGAAACTCAGATAATTGTAGAATATATAAATGGACGGGAACAGCACGTCGCTTGCACGAATAATTTCCGCTATGCGGTTATTGCCGGCGTAGAAGCTCGGCTTTCTGTTCCAATAGTCAGTGAACGGGATTGCGTAATAGCCCCACTTTACGTTGGGGCGCTCCCGCTTAACGTAAGAAAGAACATCGAGGAAGAGTTGCTTGCTTTTTTTGAATTCTGCCGAGTTGACATCGGCATGCATGAGCCAATCCAAGTAGGGAGCCTCCAAGTCTATGTAGGCTGTGCCGACTGCGTTTTTGTCCGGATAAGCTCTTTGCAGTTCGGCGTCCAGCCCGGCCCGGTCGATGGAAAATAATCGGTCCTGCCGCATGAACTGAGCATCGTTGACGAAGCCAATCAACTGAACGGAATTATCCTGTGTAAAGCGCCTGATGTTCTCACTTTCCGCATCTGTTAGAAGCAAGATTTCCAAATGATTCAATTGCTTATTTATGCGGCTTGCAGATGATGCGGGCATCGGTGCAGTGCCGGAAACGAAACTTTGTGAGCCGGTACCACTACAAGCACTTTGCAGGAAGAGAGCGAATATCAGAAAAAGGACGGTTTTGTAATTATAAATAAGCATACCGAAGACTATAACAAACGCCGTTACAATTTAACATGTTTTTTGGAACTTTAATCATCGCAAAAAACCGCTTCTGAAACCCTATCGGTTCCCATTAAGTTTAGAGATCTTCTTGCAATCTGGGAGTAACTAAACTGCGTAACACCTGCTGTTTGTGCAGCGTCTTTCATCTTTTCGTAAAATTCTCTATCGGTAAGAATTTTAGTCAGTGCGTCGGTAATTTCCATCTCAGTACCACCTTGGAGAAAGAGACAGTTACCTCCGACATCAACATGATACATTCCTTCCCAAGACCGGAATAGTGCTGGGAGGCCAACGCCCACTGTCTGCTCCCACAGTACGGAATGAGTACCGGGAAATACACCGAGATCACTCATTAGTAACAAATCATAAATACGGTCCGCGTTTTGCCAGCCTATGAATTGTATTCTTTTATCGTGGAGATCATTCTCATTTAAGCAGCTGTCATCAGCAATGGAACCGAAAATTATCAATTTTAATTTTGGATCCCTCATCCGCTTAACCGAAGAAATCAGTTCGTCTATTTTTTTGTTCTTGTCTATTTTCCCACCGGTGATGACAACAAAATCGTCGTCTTGAAGCCTTAGCTCGCCACGCATTCTTCGGCGAATGTCAACAGAATTCGCGCGATCGAAAACGCTGTCATCTGCACCCATCGGTAGAAATCTTATTTTTTCCTCAGGGATCTGATAAACCTCGTTAAAAAACACCATGCGCGCCGGTAAGGTACCATAGAAAACTTCTGTAAAAGGCAGCAAGGCTTTGACACAACGCCTATATATAATTTTGTGCAGAATTTCCAGACTAAACCAGTTGCGTGCACTGTTTATATAGTCTGCATGTCCATCTGCGACAAGACGTACTGATGGGTTTTTTCGCAAGTACTTTGCAATCACAAACGCGTCGAGAAATTGCACGTCGTGCAAAAAAATCAAATCCGGCTTAAAATCGACCAGTTCTTTATAGAGGTTATCATAAGATCGTAATTTAATTGCAGCGAAGTGTGGCAAAAAGGATGTGTAGGGTATGCGCGTTACTTCGATTCCGTGTTCATTTATATAGCTGCCAGCTTCGATGTAGCCTAATTTGCCATTGTTGATAAAAGTTTCTGTTGACGCTACAATTTTAACAGTATGGCCTTGCAGTTTATGTATTTTAGGCAGTATATTCTCTTGATAACCATAATTATCGATATAGAATGCAGCTAAAGCACAATGTAAAATCTTCATCCTCTAATCCTTTTGATAAATTCGATAGGGTCTTTAGCATATTCTCCGGCTGCCTTTAATGTTTCTTCGTCCGCCAGCCACCACTCTGATGCGAGCAACTGGGCAACAACGTTCTCATCAAAACGCATTCTAATCAAGCGTGCCGGGTTTCCGGCAACAATTGCATAAGGTGGGACGTCGTGGATAACTACACTCCCCATTCCAATGATCGCCCCATGCCCGACGACAACTCCCTGTTTCACAAGCGCCCGTTGACCAATCCACACATCAGCTCCGATATAAGTTACTTTATCACTTTCCCGCTCATGCGTAGCAATTTTTACTTTTACGCTATCTCTACCGCTATAAAATACCGGCGATGTCGAAATCCATGAGATAGGATGCATGCTTCCTCCTATCACCACATCGTTCGCAATTGAAGTGAATGGACCTATCGAGGCATTTACAATTTCACAATCGTAGCCACAAAAAGAGAATCGATCCATTTTGACGTTAACAATATTACCACCAGCTTCAATCTTAGAACTGGGGTCAATAACCGACTTTTTGATTGCGCTTCCGCGTATTTTTTTTATCAGCTTTGCATAGAAATAACTTAGTCTGGGCATTTCAATCGTTTAAGAAGAAGTCATGTTGAACTTTGCACTCCTGTCGCTAAAGATACATTAAAGCAGACGAAAGAAGATTCATAATATCATGTGAAACCTCTTCTTTAGAACTACAACGATCATCGCCCAGTCCAAAGCATCTATCAAATTTGTGATGAAACTGATTCGCTGTAATGTCTATCATGGGAATGTATCAATATATTTTAAATTTGCTGTTTTGCCCGCAGTGCAATGCCGAGGAGTATAAAGTTTATGAGAGTTGTTGTACCCGGCCCGTACGGCAGGGTGGGTTCAGCCAGCGATATCCCCAGTGGCACCAGCATTGCAGGAAAACCGATCATGGCGATTTGGTTAATGTTGTGACTCCAGACATTTTTCAACACCACGAACGCAATGTAAAAATAAAGCAATATTAACGGCAACGATAATAAAATGCCGAAATTAAATAGTTGCAAGAGAAGATAGTTATGGATCCAGCCAAAATCGGCAGCTCGGCCGTCAAGGTTTCCAAACCATAAATTATCAGCTATAAATTCCAGGGCTTTTTGATTTCGGTATGCACGGTCACTTGTGAAATCACGGTCCTGATTTAAGAAGAAACTGTCATATATAAATGAACTTACGGAATCGGGGATAAGCAAGGAGGTAAGGATAATTCCTGCAAAAAGCACTACGACAGTGATAACTACCTTTTTTAGGCTGACACCATAGTGGCTTATAACCATGCCAGCTGAGGCTACAAAAGCTATCAGTGTGGCAGCCCTTGCCCGCAGCGTCAACAGTTCTACAAGCAAAAGGACCAGCAGGAACAAGTAGAATATCTTAAGAACAAAGTTTTTATTACCGTTAATAATAAAGCCAACAGTCAGAACAACAGCGGTAGCGCCTATCACTCCCAGTATATTTTTCAAATCTGTTGCGTATTGCTCTGTTATTATAAAACCTCCTACATTGGCCAAGATTTGCGACAAAAGCGAAAAAGCTATGCAAACTATAAATATCAGCAATATCATCCTTAACGTTTTTGAGGATAGCTCCAATTGAGATCCTATAAGCACGCCCAACATCGGGATGATCAATGAACGGAGTTCAGGGTATATTTCAACATTAGCTCCCAAACCTGCAGGCAGAAGTATGCTGACAAAGAAAGCGCCTACTATCAAAAGCGTGATTTTCAGAAACTTTGGAACATTCTTAATTTTTAAATTTAGAAATGTGACCGCAGATAAGATTAAGAAAACTGCTGACAGATAAGGCGTTAATGTGGAGGTCGCGTCGTCACCGGCGCTGTCCACCGATAGAAATTCCGAGTGAAAAGACATCCCCAGAAGTAAAACAAAGATCACGATTAAAAAAATCATTAAGTTCTGCTTTATTTTCATGATCGTATTTTATGATATAGCAGTGATGCGAATAGTAAAAAGACCGCATGCGATATTACTCCTGCTGCGATAAGCGCTTTGGCTCCCGTGAGAATTTCTGCCCTGGACAGCATAACAAACAAGAGCAAGAAACCGGCGTCGCGGCCAATTCGCATCATGGTTACCACTTTTTGTTTATTAATAGAAAGATATGCCTGAGAATAGACATTGCCGACACTGGAAAAAAGTGTTTCGAAGACAGCCCATGAAATTAAAGCGCTTAGGCCAACGTAGGTTGCCCCGTAACTTGATGCGATAATGTCAGAGAATAGGAATATGATGACGCAGGGGACAAGCGCGGAGATGAAATTGATGATCAACACTCTCTTTAGTATGGTATTATGGTCTGCGTTGTCGTGCGATATCTCCGATAAGTGCGCCAATATTACATTACGCATAATCCCCGGGATGAACAAGATAATAGCGTTCCATTGCATTGCAGCCGAATACAATCCCAACTCGCCATAGGTGGTCATACGGACTAATAATAAGGCGGCTAACCATGTTGACAAACTATAAATAACTTCCTGAATGGCAACAGGCAAAGAGGTTCGTAAAATATCCCGCCGCAATGCCGGCTCCGATACTTTAAATCTCTTTTTGGGAAGACTCAATCTGATTTCACGGTCGTTGAGTGCTGCATTTAAAACCTGAACCAATAAAAGAGCATAGAGCGCACCGGATAAACCAAAGAAGTAAGTGAGACAAACGCTTGTCACCAGCATAAAAATCCCGCTCAAAGAGTTGATTCTCGCAATCTGCTTGAATCGTCCGAAACCGGATAAAATTCCAATCTGGGAAAATGTAATCGAGTTGAACACAATTAAAATTGATAACCCGCGCAGCAGTGGGGCCAGGGAAATGTTGTGTAACAAACTGCCGGCAACATGATTAGAAAAAATAAACATCAGCACCGCCATTAAGCCACTGAAGGCGACCGTCACGCCGTAGGTGAAATTTACTATGGAACGCAATATTGCCGGCCGTGCATTTCGGTTCTCTGCTATAAATTTAGTTGAGGTGTAGCCGAGACCGAAAGTCGAGAGCATACCAATGGTTACAATCGTGTTCTTGACTATCCCATATTCTCCGAACGGTTCGCTTCCCAGAAAGCGTGCGATAAATATACCCGCCACAAGCGCCAATCCTTTCCCGAGGACATTCCCAAATAACGACCACACGGAATCCCGAAAGAGACGGTCAATTACCACTCTATTGATAACTTTGGTAAAACTGTTCTTTGTTAACATATGCCAACCTGGATTCCGAGCCTGGTTTTTATAAAGTAGATTTTACGAGATGAAAGTGATAACAGCGGCATATATTCTTTCCTGACGTATACGATTGAGCATTTATAAAGGAAGCTTGGATTCCTAGCGGGCGAGGTTCAAACCGGTGCACAGCCAGACCGCGGCATTGTTTAAGGCCTGTCAAATTGTAGAAAGTCCTGCTCGGCTCTCTGTGACACCAGTTCTTTACTTTTAGATTGCCAAGCGCGATGTTATTATATTTTCAACTCGCAAATATAGTTTTTTTAGATATTCTTTGTCGACCGGTTAGCGTCATTAATCATTCAGTCTTCGCAAAACAGCAAGACTACACGCCGTCGCAGATTTCCTGCGTTCTAAAGATTACAGTCGACCGCGGTTGCCAAGTACGCGATTTCTATAATCAGCTGATCAGAATGTCCAAAACAACATTGTAGAGATCAGCGCGGCTTCAAATTATATATCCTCTCTATTATGTCCACCACTTTCAGGCCTTCAAGGGCGTTGGTGGTGATAACACTTCTCCCCTTGAGCACATCCACCACATTTTCTATGATGAAATGATGGTTGGCTGCAGAACCCATGTAGGCGCCGTAATCGTTGCCCGGATTGGTGGGTGCCAGTTCGGGCATTTCATACTCTTTTATGTGGCAGTATTCCACCTCGTTCATGTACTGACCGGCCACCTTCAGCGAGCCATTTTCCGCAATGACGGTAATGCTGCTCTCCAAATTCTTGTTCCACACAGAGGTAGAATAATTCAGCGTACCGATGCCGCCGTTGATGAATTCGAAATTGACGATGCCCGTATCTTCGAAATCGGTTAAGTCTTTGTGGTTAAAATCGGCAAAGCGCGCACTGATGTTGGTGATGTCGCCGAAGTACCAATACATCAAATCTATGAAATGCGAAAACTGAGTGAACAGCGTTCCGCCGTCCAAATCCCTGTCACCGTGCCAGTTATCAGGTTTATAGTAACGGTCATCGCGGTTCCAAAAACAATTGATCTGCACCATGTAGATTTCGCCCAGTTTGCCCGAAAGCAAAAGTTCTTTCAACCATGCGGATGGCGGCGAGTAGCGGTTCTGCATCACACAGAACACTTGCTTGTGGCGTTGCAGACCTTTGAAGATCAACGCTTCGGCATCGCAACGACTGAGGGCCATGGGTTTTTCTATGACCAAATGACGGCCCGACTCCAACACCTGTAATCCTTGCGCTGCATGGAAACCGTTGGGCGTGGCGATGTTGATTACGTCGATTTCCAAATCGGACGCCAACAGATTTTCCAGAGAGGTATAAAACGGAACGTCGTAACCGTCGATGCCGAGTTTCTGTTTGTTCTTCACATCGACCAAGGCCACCAATTCGCACTCCGGATTGCGGCTGATCATCTCAGCGTGCCGTTTTCCGATGTGGCCGCAGCCCACCACGGCGAATTTTATCTTATCGTTCATCACTTCCTACAGTTTCGTTACACGGTTGTTTTCCAAACGGTATCGGTCGCCGCTTTCCGCGCAGCTTGCCAGCCCTTCGTCATCAAACTCCAACCGATGGCCGTATTCGCTCATCCAGCCCATTTGTCTTGCGGGGTTTCCCACGACCAAAGCATACGGAGGCACTTCCTTGGTTACCACCGCGCCGGCACCGATGAAGGCAAACGCCCCGATATTGTGGCCGCAAACAATGGTGGCGTTGGCGCCGATGGAAGCCCCTTTGCCCACATGGGTTTTCAGATATTCTCCGCGGCGGTTGACGGCGCTGCGCGGATTGATGACGTTGGTGAACACCATCGACGGACCCAGAAAAACATCGTCATCGCAGGTAACGCCTTCGTAGATCGACACGTTGTTTTGCACCTTCACATTCTTTCCGAGCACAACGCCCGGCGACACCACCACATTCTGCCCGATGTTGCATTTTTCACCGAGGATACAGTTGGGCATGATGTGTGAGAAGTGCCATATTTTGGTGCCTTCTCCTATGGTAGCACCCTGGTCTATAACGGCGGTTTCGTGTGCAAAATAATCTGACATACGGCTAAGCGTTTTATGGGTTGGAAGTTGGTGTCAATTTACAATAATCTGTTTTTCAATCGGGAAATTGCTGTCACTCTGCCGGCGCCAAGGCGGGCACCTGTGCTCTTACCGAAGGGGTTGGCAGCGCCAGTCGGCTGATGTACTCGCCTATCGCCAAGCAGGAAGTTGCTGCCGGAGACGGTGCGTTTCTTACATGGATCAGTCTGCCTTGTCTCAGGATATCAAAATCGTCCAGCAGTTTGCCTTGGCGGTCGCAGGCCTGCGCGCGCACCCCTGCACCGCCGCGTATCAAGTCTTCCTCCGTAAGTTCGGGCACCAATCTGCGCAGCGCTTTGGTAAACGCCTTCTTGGACAACGACCGGTGTATCTCCCCGAGGCCCGTACGGCCGTATTTGCGAACAATTTTGCGGAAACCCGGCCAAGCGATTGTTTGCAGCAATTCTTTTCGGTCTATATCAAAAAAGTCGTATCCCTCTTTCCTCAGTGCTAAAACAGCATTTGGTCCCGCTTCTATTTCACCGCCGATCATTCGGGTGAAATGTACGCCGAGAAACGGGAAATCCGGACTCGGCACGGGATAAATCAAATTCTTCACGAGGTGTTTTTTCTCGTCGCGCAGCTTGTAGTATTCGCCACGGAACGGAATAATCATCAGATCGTTCTTGTCGCTTGTCATCGAGGTCAGTGCATCGCTGTACAAGCCACCGCAACTTATTAGTTGTTCGCCTGTCCATTCGTCGCTGCGCGTCTGCACAAAAACACCGTCGATGTTTTCGCTGATGCCCATCACCTCTTGGCCGAACTCCAATCTGCCCCCCGCTGCTTGGAACAACTCTGCCAGTTTTCGGGCAAGCGCGGGAAAATCGATGATGCCCGTCTGCGGAACCCTGACGGCAGCCAAGCCTTCGCAGTGCGGCTCCCATTCGCGGAATTCCTCGCGCGCGAGTTTTTCCAGCCCCGACAATCCGTTTTGCAAGCCGCGGCGGTAAATATTTTCCAAGAGCGGAAGTTCGGCCTCATTGGTGGCCACGATAATCTTTCCGCACAAATCGTAATCTATGCCGTACTCTTCGGCGAAACGGATGATGGACCGATAACCCGCCAGACAGTTTTTGGCTTTCAGGCTTCCGGGTTTGTAATAGATTCCGCTGTGGATGACTCCACTGTTGTGCCCCGATTGATGGGCGGCCACGCGAGATTCTTTTTCCAGAATCAATATGCGGGAAGACGGTTGCAGCTGTTGCAACCGCACGGCGGTGGCCAATCCTACCAAGCCCGCTCCTATGATGATTACATCGTACTTCATTTTTACAATCGGGCGTCTACCCTCTTCCGGTCTAAGACCGCCTTCGTGTCAAACACCACCGCATCCTTTTTGAGGATTTTATCCAAATCCATGGCCAAGAACTCATCATGCGCCACGGCCAATACCACGGCGTCGTACTTTTTGCCCGGTGCCGGCACTGTGGCCACCTCAATAGCGTACTCTCGCCTGACCTCGGCGGCGTCGGCCCAAGGATCCAGCACATCTACTTTCGCGCCGTAATCGCACAATTCCTGATAAATTTCGACAACTTTTGTATTGCGAACATCGGGACAGTTTTCTTTGAACGTAATGCCCAGAATCAACACTTCGGCATCACGGATGACGGCGCCTTTGGCTATCAATAATTTTACCACTTTGCTCGCTACAAAGCGCGCCACAGAATCATTCACCCTGCGGCCCGACAGAATAACGTCGGGATGGTAGCCGCATTGCACCGCCTTGTGTGCCAGGTAATACGGATCTACCGAGATGCAGTGTCCGCCTACCAAGCCCGGTTTGTATTTCAGAAAGTTGTATTTGGTTCCCGCCGCGTCCAATACATCGTGGGTGTCGATACCGATGCGATCGAAAATGAGGGCAAGCTCGTTAACGAAAGAAATGTTAACGTCACGCTGTGCGTTTTCTATCGCCTTGGCGGCTTCGGCCACTTTGATGCTCGGCGCTTTGTGCGTGCCGGCGGTTATGATTTTTTTGTACAGCCGATCG
>WKJB01000207.1_pt1 | contig 13881 bp, 9 predicted proteins | sample 5403331 | NCBI WGS metagenome assembly WKJB01 (sample SAMN13198853, study PRJNA488119) | plastic metagenome | isolation source: water-polyurethane dispersion (WPUD) containing a polyether... | place: Mexico: Mexico City | collected 2016 | reverse complement strand
GTTTTTAAGCTTGCCCTCTGCCGCGGTTGCTCTGTCAAAATTGTATTTCAGCATTTCGTCGGTAGACGGATCCCAGACATCTGTGTCTATGCCGTTGATGATTCCGAAAGCCTTTGCGGATTCTTGCCTGATCAATGGTTCCAACGTCAATGCGCTCTCGAACAATTCGTGCAGATAGCCCTCGGACACTGCGGTAAAGGCGTGACAGGATTTTATCAAGGCCGCCAGTTGATTGATCTTGCCGTTCCAGTCCAGCATTCCCCATTTCCATTCGTCAAAGGCGGGTAAAAACTGAATCATGTCCCAATCCATAATGCCTTGGTAATTTCCGTTGTGGATGGTGCCGATGGTTTTTACGCCTTTTAAAAACGAGTATTCGGGGCAATGCTCGATGAAGAAAGGTACCAAACCGGTGTGATAGTCATGGCAGTGCAAAATGTCGGGGCGCCATTGCTTATTGCAGAGCCATTGCAAAGCAGCGCGCTGAAAAGCAATAAACTGCAAGGCCTCATCCCAGTAACCATAAACATTGGGCCGATCCAGCAGGCTGTAAACTTTAACCAAATAAAGATCGAAGCCTAAATGGCCGCTGTTTTCCTTTAATACCTCGTAATGGTAGGGTGTCTCGTTAAGGTAAAGGGTACTGTCAAAAACTTTAGTAAACTCATGAGCGCGTATGTAGGCGTTTTCGTAGAATGGCATGACCACTTTTGCATCGGCGCCCAGTCTGTTTTGGTACTTGGGCAAAGCGCCGACAACGTCTGCCAAGCCACCGACTTTGGCAATCGGGTAACATTCAACACTCAGATGAAATATTTGCATGATTTACTGTTGTTTCTTCAAGATTAAACCCGATAACGGCGGCAGCGCCACGCGGGCGGAAAACTGTTGTTTAAGATACGGCGATTTTTCTGCTTTTACAATCGCGGGCGCAGCCCCGCTGCCGAAGAACTCTTCATCGTCACTGTTCAGCAAGACGGACCACTCCCCTGCAAACGGCAAAGCGACGCGGTATTGCGGTTGCACCTTGGCGGTAAGGTTCAAAACGATCACCAAATTTTCCTGCGGCTCCGCAGCTATGCGTTGGTATACATAAACGGAGTTCTCCGTATCGTCGGCATCGATCCATTCAAAACCGTCGGGCGAGTATGAATTTTGAAAAAGTGCCGGCGAGGTTCGATAAAGCAGCAATAACTTTTCCACGAATTTTTGCAACCCCAGATGCGGCAAGTATTGCAAAAGACCCCATTGCAGATTGCCCTCCGACGCCCACTCGGATGTTTGCCCGAACTCATCGCCCATAAACAGAAGCTTGCCACCGGGCTGCGTAAACATATAAACATACAACGCGCGGAGATTGGCGAACTTTTGCCATTCGTCGCCGGGCATCTTGTAGATCAGGCTGCTTTTTCCGTGGACCACCTCGTCATGCGAGAGCGGCAAAACATATTTCTCATTGAAAATATACGTACTACTGAAAGTAAGTTTATGGTGCAAAGCGCTCCGTTGCGAAATGTCTGCCGAGAAATATTCCAGTGTGTCGTGCATCCACCCCATCATCCATTTTCGGTCGAAACCGAGACCGCCGTCTCCTACGGGCGCGGTCATATCAGGATATTGAGACGAATCTTCGGCAATCATCAAAACATCGGGAGCGTAACGGTTAACGGCAGTATTCAGTTCTTTCAGAAATTGCTCGGCTTCCAGGTTGATATTGGTTCCCTCTTTGTTCGGCTCCCACTCGCCTGCCTTTCTGGCATAATCTAAATGCAACATAGAGGTCACGGCATCCACACGCAAGCCGTCTGCATGGTAGCGGTTCAGCCAAAATATGGCGTTGCTGATAAGAAAGGCCCTGACCTCGCTCCTACCGTAATTGAAGATGTAAGAATTCCATTCCGGGTGGAAGCCTTTGCGCGGATCTTCGTGTTCGAACAAAAAGCTGCCGTCAAAATAATGCAATCCGTGCGCATCGCCCGGGAAATGCGCGGGCACCCAGTCCAAAATGACTCCGATATCGTTGCGGTGCAATTCATCGATCAAGAACATCAGATCCTGTGGCGCGCCCAACCGCGAGTTTACGGCAAAGTAACCCGTGATTTGGTAACCCCACGACGGCCCGTACGGATGGTGCATTACCGGCAGAAATTCTATGTGGGTAAAGTCCATCCGTTTCACATAATGCACCAGTTTTTGCGCAATAGACCGATAATTGCCGCACGGATCGTTCTCTGCGCACCAAGAAGGCAAATGAACCTCGTAAATGCTGAGCGGCGAATGTGGCGCGTTGATTTCCGAACGTTTTTCAAACCATGCCGAATCTTTCCATTCGTAAAAAGTAGTGGCAACAATGGATGCCGTTGCCGGTGGAACTTCGGCCAACAACGCAAACGGATCGGCCTTGAACAACAGTTGTTTTCTATACGTCTTGATCGCGTATTTATAAACGGTGCCCAGCCCCAGATCGGGAATAAAACCCTCCCATATCCCGGAATGATCCCAACGGATTTTCAGCACGTGTCGGTCCGGGTCCCACTCGTTGAAATCGCCTACAACGGACACTTCCAGCGCGTTGGGTGCCCAGACGGCGAAGTAAACTCCGCGCCGGCCGTCTACCGTTAAGTCCCGAGACCCCAGTTTTTCGTAGAGTTCATAATGTTGGCCCATTTTAAAAAGGCCGATATCAAATTCCGTGAATAACGAGAAAGGCTTTACCTCGTCCATCGTATGTTTATTATAAAAAAGGAGGCCGCAACCTCCTTACAATTTTATTGATTTTCTTCTTCCGCGTCGCGTTGCTGATACTCCTGCACCACTTCTATGGCGTTGGAAACCACATCGCTGAGGGCTGTAATGAAACTGCCTTCCTCGGCCATGCTTATCGCATGTTTTATCGCCTCGGTTTCTTTAGGAATAATCTCGTAGGTCACTTTGCTGCCGCTGGACATTATGCCATCAATCAGCAGGCCATTGATGTTTTCTTCCGTGCGCCCGCGCAGGTGGCGCTCGTTCCGGATGATGATATAGTCGAACATTCTGCCTGCAATTTTGCCGCATTCGCGAATGTCTACATCGCGCCGATCACCCACACCCGAGATTATCCCGATCTTTTTGGGCGCCTCGATACCTGACAGAAACTCTTCTATCGCCTCATAGCCCGCCGGGTTATGCGCGAAATCGATCATAACGCTGAAATTCCTGAATTTGAAAATATTCATTCTTCCGGGCGTTTGTTGCGCACTCGGGACAAAAGTGCGCAGTGCAAGACCGATATCTTCTATATTGAAGCCGTGCAGATAGGCCGATAATGTAGCCGCCAGCACGTTGTATATCATAAACTTGGCCTTACCGTCAACGGTCAACGGAATGTTGTTTACGCGCTCGATCCTGATTTTCCAGTCGCCTTTTTTTATGGTGATATAACCTTCCTCGTAGACGGCAACTACCTTTCCTTCTCCGGCAAATTTTACCAACAACGGGTTTTCTTCCGACAGAGAAAAGTAGGCGATTTTACAGTCGAGGTCCTTGGCAGCGTGCAAAGAGTATTCGTCATCGGCATTGATGATGGCCCAGCCGTCTTTCTTCACGCTCTCCAGCACCACTTTTTTCACGCGGGTCAAATCGCGCAGCGTGTGAATGTCCTCCAGTCCCAAATGATCTTCTCTTATGTTGGTCAGCACCGCAATATCCGATTGTTGATAACCGAGACCCGAGCGCAAAATGCCGCCCCGCGCAGTTTCCAGTACGGCAAATTCCACCGTCGGATCTTTCAGCACAAATTCCGCAGATAACGGTCCTGTGGTGTCGCCACGCGTCAGCATGTGATTATGAATATAGATGCCGTCCGAAGTGGTAAAGCCCACGCGGCGGCCGCTGGATTTCACTATGTGTGCTATAAGGCGCGTGGTGGTTGTTTTTCCGTTGGTCCCGGTAACGGCAATTATGGGAATACGGCTTGGTTTGCCCGGCGGATACATCATATCTAAAACATGCGCGGCGACGTTTCTCGGCAAGCCTTCTGACGGTGCCAAGTGCATCCTGAAGCCCGGCGCGGCATTCACTTCCAGAACAACGCCGCCCGTCTCGCTCATCGGTTGGGTCAGGTTTTCTGCCATAATATCGATTCCGCAGATGTCCAGCCCGATAATGCGGGAGACGCGTTCTGCCATGAAGATATTTTCAGGATGAACCATATCCGTTACGTCTATGCTCGTGCCACCTGTACTAAGGTTGGCTGTGGATTTCAGGTAAACTATTTCGCCTTTTTGAGGAACCGTTTCCGGCGTGTAGTTCATTTTTTGCAGAAGCTCGTTTGTATCTTTATCGATGGTGATTTCGGTCAAAACATTTTCATGACCGAAACCCCGACGAGGATCTTGATTCTCGATATCGATCAGTTGTCGGATCGAATGAGCACCGTCGCCAACGACATGCGCCGGAACGCGCCGCGCCGCAGCCACCATTTTGTGATTGATGACCAATATGCGATAATCATAACCTGTGATAAACTTCTCTACGATAACCTTTTGTGAATATTGCCGGGCGTGCTGCAAACCCGCAACGGAGCTCTGCCAATCGTTTACATTGATGGACGATCCTTTCCCGTGATTCCCTGAAAGAGGCTTCAGCACCAGCGGATAACCTATTCTGTCGATAGCCGCCCGCAGTTCGTCTTCATCGGTAACAAAGGTTCCGGCGGCAACGGGCACGGCGGCGTCGTGAAGCAATTGCTTGGTAGTTTCTTTATTGCAAGCAATATCTACCGCAATGCTGCCGGTGTTGCAGGTAATCGTAGCCTGAAAACGCATCTGGTGAACGCCATACCCCAACTGCACAAGAGAGTTTTTGCCCATACGGATCCACGGAATTTTGCGCGAGACTGCCTCATTTACAATGCTGCCGGTACTGGGCCCCAATCGCACTTCCTCACGTATTTCTTTCAGGCGTTGTATCGTGTTATCTATATCGTAGTTTTCCCCTTTTATCAGGGCGCGCGCAATTTCTACGGATGCCTCGGCGGCATAAACGCCGGCCTTTTCTTCAACGTAGGCAAAGACAACATTATAGACACCCGGCATATGCGTCTCGCGCGTTCTGCCGAAACCTGTTTCCATACCTGCCAACGTTTGGATTTCAAGGGCGATGTGTTCTATCACATGCCCCATCCAGGTGCCAAGCTCCACACGTTGGAAAAATCCGCCCGGCACGCCTTCGGAACAACGATGGGTATACAGCGACGGTATCAAATTTTCCAGACGCTCGCGGAAGCCGTCGATCTTGTTCGTTGGATAATGCTCCATCTCTTCCAAATCGAGTCTCATTTGGATCAGCTTCGGGCGACGGATGCTCCAAATATTGGGTCCGCGCAGAACTTGTATTTTATTTATTTTCATGCAAAACTTCTTTGGCAATCTACGAGGAGACCGCCTTATCAAAGATATAGTAAATGTGATGACAGCGGTGCTGCCGACAAAAATTTTCCTTAGCAATAAAGCTGCCGGTATTTGTCTGCCGGTAAACTTTATGGCGCAAAGGTTTAGTCCTTAGCGTAAAATAAATATTTTCTACATTTGTTTTCATGAAAGCGAAAGGAAAGTTAATTCTCATTGGCGGAGCCGTAAACAAAGGCAGCTTCGCCGAGAATGAATACGATGTGAATATCGAGAAAAATCTCAATTTCTTCGAGAAAGGTATCCTGCGCCGCATCATCGATGAAAGCAAAAACTTGGAAAACTCGGTGATCGAGATCGTAACCACCGCGTCACAAATCCCTACCATCGTAGGCCCCGAGTATCAAAAAGCGTTTAATTATTTGGGCGTAAAACAGTGCAATATATTGGACATTGTTACGCGAGAACAAGCCAACAGTGATGCGGCCGTGGCACGCGCGCAAGCGGCTGATGTGGTAATGTTCACGGGCGGAGACCAACTGCGGCTCACTTCTATTTTGGGAGGCACACGCTTCCACGATACCATTTTGCAAAAATATAAGGAAGAAGAATTTATCTACGCCGGGACGTCGGCCGGTGCGGCGGCGGCCTCAGAGAGTATGATCTATCAAGGCAGCAGCTCCGAAGCTTTGTTGAAAGGCGAGATCAAAACCACCCAAGGTCTCAATCTGATTCAGGATGTCTTGGTGGACACACACTTTGTGCAAAGAGGGCGCATCGGCAGATTGTTTCAGGCTGTGGTAAACAATCCCAGAATCCTGGGCATCGGTTTGGGCGAAGATACAGGACTTTACATCTGCAACGAAGTGATGACCGCTATAGGATCGGGCCTCGTCATCTTGGTGGACGGACGATTCATCCGCGACACCAACCTGACCAATGTGAGTTTGGGTGAACCGATCTCTATCGATAACCTCACGGTTCATGTCATGTCCGTCAATGACAGCTATAATCTGCTCACCAAAAAAATGACCATTTTCAACTCACAATATTCAGCTGCGGCACTGTCATGAAAATTATAATCCACGGAGGCTTTTTCTCGGAAAGCTCAACAGAAGATCATGTAAAGCTTGCTAAACAGGAAGCTTTGAAAAGCATTGTGAAAAAGGCGTACGATTATTTGCAGTCGCATTCCGCTTTCGATACGGTGGCCTACGCAGTTTCATTGTTGGAAGACGACGAACTTTTTAATGCCGGAACGGGCAGCCAGATCCAAAGCGATGGCGTTATCCGTATGAGCGCAGCCATTATGAATGCCGAAACGCAGCGAATGAGCGGCGTCATCAATATCGAAAAAGTGCAAAACCCGATCCTTGTGGCCAAGTCGCTCATCGGTGAAGAAGATCGCATCTTGGGCGACGGCGGCGCTACGGCTTATGCCCGAAAAAACGGCGTCCCCGAATATTCAGCCGAAACCGCCGAACGTTTGAAAGAATATTTGGAAAAGCAAAAGAAAATAGTGACGGGAACCGTAGGCTGCGTGGTGCTGGACAAAGACGGCAAACTGGCGGTGGCCACCTCTACCGGCGGAAAAGGCTTTGAGCTTCCGGGGCGAATCTCGGATTCGGCTACCGTAGCAGGCAATTATGCAAACCGTCATTGTGCGGTCAGTTGTACGGGTGTGGGTGAAGATATTGTGAGCAACGCAACGGCAGCTAAAATTGTAACGCGCGTCAGCGATGGCATGGGTATTGACGAAGCATTTGAAAAGACATTCGCCGAGCTAAGAGAAATCGACGGATTTGCGGGTGCCATTGCAATAGACAGTGAAGGGAATATCCGACACAGAGATTCGCATCCCACAATGGTTTTCGCCTCCTACGACGGCAGCGTTTTGGAGGTCTTTGATTGAAACAATTAATCACCGTTAAAATTATTCCATGAAGAAATTAGTACTCGTATTGGCCGCCGTTGCATTGGCAAGTTGCGCGCAAGACAAAATGAAAAGAGACGAACGCAAGGCAGATTACAACGTAGAAGAACGCACTTACGTGGTAGACAGCACGGTATCTGCCGGAGAGCCTGCCGCGCCGCAAACAGTTGACAGCGCTCGTTGAAAACCTTTGCACTTTTATCAAATCACGCCTGCTTTTTGCGCAGGCTTTTTTTATTGAAAGAGTTCGCGCAGCACATCCAGCGATACCGGCTGACGAAACTCCGGCAGGTGAAGCGTGTAATAAATCATCAGGGTCTGCAGTAACTGCTGTTTTTCCTCTGCGGAGAACCGTCGCGTATAGTCGGTCTCGGTAAGCATTTCTTTCCACAATACCGATGTTTGGAAACCGAAATCGCGATGGGCAATTTCGTCTACAAATACGCCGCTTTCGGGATCCAAGAAACGCTTGCCCGATAAAAGAGGTTTAATCCCTAACAAAGGCATGATTGTAAAAAGCAGATGGAAATGCGCGGAATAATTACGCGCGGCCAGTTGCGTGGCAAACCGCTCGATCTCGTTGAAGATTCCACCATTTTGTCCTTCGTTGCGCAGGACGTTATCCAAGACTTCTGCAATAAAAAATACGATGCTGTTGACTTTGATGTCCTCCGTCCCCGAGACTACTCTTTTCCGTGCTTCGATGCCGGAAACCGCAGGCAGCGCAGAATTTTTCTTGGTATTGACGACCAGTGAAACCTCTGAAAGCGGATACAGCAAAGCTTTCTTCTTGTTCTTTGCCGCGTACAGTCCACGCAAAAAGAATGACCGGTAACCTTCCTCGGCCGTAAAACAGTGGATCACCGCATCGTGGTCGCCGTATCGGACATAGGAAAGCAGAAAAGCGGTGTATTCTTTCATCAGTTGACTACGGCTATTTTTGCAGTTTTGGTTGCCGTTCCGTCATTGTTGCTCATCAACACAAAATAAATGCCCGAAGCAACGCGACTGCCGCGCAGGTTGTTCAGATCCCACTCATAAAAACCGCCGTTGGCCGTTGCTTGATGGACCAGATTGCCGGCAGAATCGGTAATGCGGATGTGCGTGCGTTCGGCCAGGCCGCGGATGGTGACATTGCCTCTGTACTGTGCTGTGATAACGGGATTGGGATAAACCAGAACGCTGCCAAAATCTTGTCCGATGTTGGCCACATCACCTTGATAAACCACAATGCCGTCGTCGGTGGCAAAGTAAACCTTTCCGTTTCGCTTGTCGATTTGGATATCGTACACTTCGTCCGCGGGTAGCGGGGAGTTTTTGGCTGTAAATCTGTGGATGGTCCGTTGGCCGTCTGCGCTCAGATAAAAAACACCGCCTTTTTCCGTTGACACCCATTTCTGGTTTCCGGCGTCTACCGCAATGCTCAAAATGCTCGTATCTTTAAACAACTCTTCAGGAATGTTGTTCTGTACAATTACAATAGCTTCTGTTGTGGGATTGTTTTCGCGGATGCTTTGTTCGGCATTGCGCAAAACGCGCAGACCGCGTCCCGCACCGATCCATAAATCGCCGCTGTTGTCCTGCGCAACCGCCACTGCTGCATCCACCGGTAAATTATTCTGTGTGGTCAGGTAACGCACCGGCGCGTTGGCCAGCCCCGCAATACTGCCGTTGTATAAATGCGCTGCCAAACCGCCCATTCCTTCTCTGGGATCGGGCACCCAGAGAACGTTGCTGCCCACAATGGGTTTTTGCACCGCACCAACCAAAGCGGAATACTTTGTAACCGGCGAAAAATCCTGCGCTCCTTTATTCAATACATATAAACCGGCCTGTGAATCAAGGGGCAAATAAGCGATGCTCGCCAACAGTGCGCCGTCTTTAAAAGCCAAACCTACAGGACGAAAGTAACTGTTGGAACCGTTATTTTGAGGCTCAAATTTCTTGACAAAAACGTTGTTCTGCATTTTGTAGATGCCCTGTGTTCCGTCGGTTTTGTAATTTGTAAAATATACTTCCGACGTATTTTCAGGATTCGGAACCACATCCAGCACATTGAACTGAGCGGGACTATCCAGAAACAATTGCGGATATTTCCATTCCGTGCCGTTAAAATGGAAATACCCGAGATTGGTGGAGACCGGCTGGTTATAGCCGTTCGTCCGACCACCCGTCGCTACCCAAATCTCATCTTTCAGCAGCGAGAGTTTATAAGCTTTATTATTGTATGGACCGTCGGGTTTGATGCTTTTGTTTTCCGGCGTAATAACGCCGGCGAGTTCACTTGCCGCATACAGTCGGCCGTTTTTCACCAATGCAGAGTTTAATGTGTGATCTGTATTTGTCTGCGAAATAAGTGAACCTTGCAAAGAATATCGGTAAACCGCTTTTCCGTCGATAACCAGGATATCTTTATCTGCGCTGACATCCTTCACATCGGTGAAGGAACCCGAAAGCGTCGCAAAATTGTCACCGTAAACAACACGGTCGGCCGTTGCTGCCGCCAACACGCTGCCGGAAGTGATCTGTGTAAAATTGCCGCTCTGCACGGTAGTCCAGGTAGAACTGACCGGAAAAGATGTGTCGGTAGCGTGCTTGATGATTCCGTTGGCGGTGGCGGCGTATACGGTATTGCCCCGTTTGACCGCCTCGTTTATGACGAAGCTGAAGAGAGCCGTATCATTGAATTCCCGTTTCTTTATGTCGAACAAACTGATTCCGTTCTCAACCGTAATAACAGCCACCCCGTCCTCTACCGAGATATGCTTGATTGCCTTCTTCACGATCTGGTTTGCCATCGGGATGTCGACAATGTAGTAAATACCGTTCTCGGTGACGATATCCATATTGCCGCTGCGGTAGCCTACAATCATGGTTTTGCTTGCCTTGTCATAAGCAAAGGCGGTGATCTTCACCTCATGCAAGCCTGTGGCTTTTGAGAGCTTTGTGATCTCGCCCGATGAAGGCGTATAATAAAAGATGCCGTTTTCTGTGGCGGCAATGATCTTGTCGTCGGCGTCGGCCAAGACCTTTACATTATTGTAAGAGAACAAGTCATACCATCTGCCTTTCTGTGCGTGCGCAAAGGCAAAGCTTGATAACAAGGCTACCGACAAAAGAATTTTCTTCATAGATTACAATACCGCTTCTGCAAATATAATTATACAAACAGAACCACCGTCCGAATATTGCCGAACTACGGTATAAAACTGTAAATTTGGCTAAACTTTTCTTTATGGCAAACAGACTGTCCGGTGTGGGCGTTGCGTTGGTGACACCTTTCAACGAGGATTTAAGCATTGATTTCGATTCATTGACCAAGTTGGTAGAATATAATATTGAGAACGGCACATCATACTTGGTGGTTCTGGGCACAACGGCTGAGGCCGCTACCCTGACCGATGCAGAAAGACAACAAGTGATTGATCACATTGTAACCGTCAACAACGGACGACTGCCTTTGGTGCTGGGCATCGGCGGGAACAATACAATGGCGGTGAAACAACAAATAGAATCAGCAGATTTAAGCAATTTCGACGCGGTGTTGTCGGCGTCGCCTTATTACAATAAACCCAATCAAGAAGGTCTGTATCAACATTACAAAGCCTTGGCCGCCACCGGCAAGAATATCATCATCTACAATGTGCCGTCGCGTACCGGTCAGAACGTGGAGGCAGCCACCACGCTGCGGCTTGCCAAAGAATTCCCGAATCTTATGATGATAAAAGAAGCCGCGCCCAATATTTTGCAATACTTCGACATCTTGCGGAAGAAGCCCGAGGGTTTTCACTTGGTTTCCGGCGATGACGAATTCACATTGCCGGTAACTTTGGCCGGTGGAAGCGGCGTCATCTCGGTTATCGGTCAGGCTTATCCCAAGGAATTTTCCGGTATGGTACAACTGGCGTTGGACAGAAAGGTAGACGAGGCCTACGAGATCCACAATAAATTGGTCGATATCACGCGCTTGATTTTTGTGGAAGGCAATCCTGCCGGCATCAAAACGGTGTTGGCCGAAAAAGGAATCATCAAAAACTTCCTGAGATTACCGCTGGTTCCTGCGTCCGAGCCACTACAAGCATTGATCAAAGCCGAAATGCAGAAATTGAGTTGACACCCATTTTCAAAAAAGCCGGCGCAGAAGACGTCGGCATTATCCGTCTGATTGCAGAGAAAGCCTGGCCCGCCGCCTACGGAGATATTCTTTCCGGTGCGCAGATCAACTATATGCTTTCTCTGATGTATTCAGAAGAAGAAATCATGCACCAGATTGGGTTACCGGATTATCATTATTATTTAGTCGATCACGGAAATTCAACTGTAGGCTTCATCGGGTTTGAAACTAATTATGAGGATTTCACAACCAAACTTCATCGGCTTTATTTATTGCCGGAAGCAAAAGGCAAAGGACTTGGAAAAGCAGCGATTGATTTGGTAAAGGTGAAAAGCGTTGAAGCAGGCAACCGACGGATTATTTTAAATGTGAACAAACAGAATACGGCGCAAGAGTTTTATGCGTCACAAGGTTTCAGCGTTTACGGTGAAGGCGTCTTTGATATCGGCAGCGGTTATGTGATGGATGATTATCTGATGGAATATCTCAGCTGATCCGCCCCCATTTGTTTTTGCCTCTGTATTGGCTGCTGTAATAATTGCGCATCGCTTGGTGCTTGGGCAATGTCAAGGCAGGATCTTCGTCCAATAATCGCTCCACTGCTTGTTTGGCCGCAGCTATAACGGCTGCATCTTGCAAAAGGTTCAAGCGTTTAAAATCTACCACGCCGCTCTGCTGGGTTCCTAAGATGTCGCCGGGCCCGCGCAGCTCCATATCCACTTCCGATATCCGAAAACCGTCGTTGGTCTCGCACATGGTTTTCAGGCGCTTACGGCTTTCTTTCGACAGTTTATCTGAGGTCATCAATATGCAATAACTCTGCTCGGCGCCACGCCCTACCCTGCCGCGCAGCTGGTGCAGCTGCGAGAGCCCGAAACGCTCTGCGCTTTCTATAATCATGACCGAAGCGTTGGGCACATTGACGCCGACTTCTATCACGGTAGTGGCCACCATGATCTGTGCGCCGCCGCCGGCAAAATATTCCATAGCGGCATCTTTTTCCTCGGGTTTCATTTTACCGTGTAGCATAACCGTTTGATAGTCCGGCAATGGAAAAAACTCGCTCACCCGCTCAAAGCCCTCGGCCAAGTTTTTATAGTCGAGTTTTTCAGATTCCTCGATCAAGGGATAAACGAAGTACACCTGCCGTCCTTTATTGATTTCCTCCTTGGCAAAGTTGTAGACAAAGAGCCGATCTTTTTCTCTGCGGTGCGCCGTGATAATCGGTTTGCGGCCGACAGGCAATTCGTCGATAACCGATACATCGAGATCGGAATAAAAACTCATTGCCAGTGTCCGAGGAATGGGTGTGGCGGTCATTACCAAGATATGCGGCGGAATGGCGTTTTTTGCCCAAAGCTTCGCGCGCTGTGCCACACCGAACCGGTGCTGCTCATCTATAATGGCAAGACCCAGATTCTTGAATTTCACCACATCTTCCAACAATGCATGGGTTCCGACGATAATGGAAAGTTCGCCCGAGAGCAGTTGCTCATGAATCTCTCGACGTTCTGCCGTTTTGGTAGAACCCGTAAGAAGACGAACCTTGATGCCGGTTTTTTTCAACAGTTCTGAAATGCCATTGAAATGCTGTTGCGCGAGGATTTCCGTCGGTGCCATGATGCAACTTTGGAAACCGTTGTCCAAAGCAATCAACATCGTAAGCAAGGCAACCATCGTTTTGCCCGCACCCACATCGCCCTGCAAAAGCCGATTCATTTGAACCGGCAAACGCATATCGTTTCGTATTTCTTTTAACACTCGTTTTTGCGCGCCCGTCAGTTGAAACGGAAGATGATGCTTGTAGAAGTCGTTAAAATAATCACCGACAAACGGAAACGGATTTCCCCGGACGGAGGTTTTTTGATGCAACTTCTTCAAGCCGTAACTCAGTTGAAAAAAGAAAGCTTCTTCAAATTTCAAGCGTCGGTCTGCAGCTGCTGAGTATTGGGCATTTTGGGGAAAATGAATATTGAAGACAGCCTCTTTCCTCGACATCAATTTTAGTCCCGAAACCAAATCTTGCGGAAGATTCTCGGTAAAAGAAGTTGCCACTTTCTCCAAGACGAAGGCTGTGCTCTGTTGCAAGAGCTTGTTGGTGATGCCTCGCTTCAACAGCTTCTCGCTTGACGGATAAACGGGCAACAAAACCGCTGCTTCTTGTCTGCTTTCCGTCGTTTCTATTTCCGGATGCGCCATCGAAAAACTGCGGTTGAAGAGAGTTACGCGGCCGAAAATATACACTTCTCGGTTGATCGGGATTTGATCTTTCAACCACTTCGAATATCGGAACCAGACCAAGTCCATAGTTCCGGTTTCGTCACGAAACTTGGCGCTGAGTCGTTTTCCGGCAGCAGAGACCACCTCCTGCAGATCCGTTATTTTTCCTTTCAACTGAATCTCGTTCGCCGGATCTTCGGTCAAATCGGCGACTTTTGCCACTC
>WKJB01000202.1_pt1 | contig 13956 bp, 12 predicted proteins | sample 5403331 | NCBI WGS metagenome assembly WKJB01 (sample SAMN13198853, study PRJNA488119) | plastic metagenome | isolation source: water-polyurethane dispersion (WPUD) containing a polyether... | place: Mexico: Mexico City | collected 2016 | reverse complement strand
GCTTTCCAGGAAGTTGGCGCCTGCCGACCCCCCGGCCGCGGTATATTGGGAATCGAAGGACACGACCTTGACTTGGCATTTCTCGTCGCCCAGCGGCAGCCCACCCTCCTTGTTGACGAGCGCCGCGGCGAATTCTGCACCGTCCTTGGCCGCAAGACCCCAGGCGGCGGCAGCGCCGGACAGCGGCCCGACCGCGCCCAGCTTGACTTCGCAATCCTGCGCGAAGGCAGGCGAGGACATGACGGCAGCGGTGATAACGATTGACATGACCCTGTTGCGGGTCTGGGTCGTAAGCATTGCTCTCTCCCTGAATGAGCTTACGGATTATCTAACAAATAGCAGGTAGAAGCTTTCTCACCAATGCCCAGATGAGATCCGGCCATCGGCTGGTCCTATGCCTGCCACCACTAGATCGGGGTGCATGCCTGGCCGGCCAGCGGACGAAAAGCGCCGGTGCCACGAGGGACACCGACGAAGTCTTCCACGAGAGACCGGGAGGCAGATCAGAAGTTGAAGGCTGCCGACAGCTGGATGCGATCGTCGTCGAATTTGGCGCCATCATACTGGCGCCGCTCCGAGCGGATGTATTCCGCGCCCAGCACCACCGGCTTCACCGGCTTGTATTTGACGTTGAAGTGCAGCGCGCTCAGGCGGTCGGTGCCGGTCGGCAGGGCACCGGCTTGTTCGTCGTATTTGCTCACGCCATAGGCGGCCCCGACCTCGAACAGCGGCGAAATCTCGTGACTGACCGCCAAGGCGACGCCCTTGGTGCCGATGGCTTTGCCGTTGGCATCGAGTTCGTAGAACGTCTGCGTCGAGGTTGCCGTTGCCTGCTGCCCCGCATAGCCGCCATAGGGCAGGAGCGAGGCGATACCTTCGCCGGTCGTATAGGATGCCTGCACCAGACCGCCCTTCCAGGGCTTGGCATTCGCGCTGATCGTGGCACCCCAGGAGCTTGCCTCGCCCCCGTCCAGGCGGTCCAATTTGCGCGAGATTCCCGCCAGCTTGACACTGCCCCAGTCGAATTTCTGCGTCAGCGCCCCCACCAGGGCAACCCGGCCCCCCCAGTTGGAGTAGTCCTGTTCCACCGCGAAAGCCGCGCTGGTATTCCCGGTGACATAGGTATAGCGGACCTGCGGCGAGCGATAGCCGGCTTGCCCGGACTGACCATGGAAGTCGATCAGCGCCGGCAGCTCGGACACCGGCGTGAACAGGCTCCAGGTCTGGCCGGCCAGCAGCCCGCCCAATTCGCCATAGGCATGACGCAGGCGGAAGTTGCCGCCGCCGCTGCCGAAGAAATCGCCCTCGATGTTGAACTTCAGCTCGCCCATATCGGTCATCTGCGAGCCCTTGACGCCGATCCGCGACTGGTAGGCATGGGCGCGGCTGCTGGAATCCTCCGGCGTGGCGCCGGTCACCGCGGCGATGCCAGTGGTGGCGTTGCCGAGGTCGTAGTTGTTGTCATAGATCAGGTCGCCCTTGACCATACCGTAAAAGGTCAGGTTGAAGCCGGTGGGCGAGACGGGGGCGGCAGCGGCGGCTTCCCGTGCTTCCAGCGCTGCCACGCGTTCCTCGAGCGTTTCAGCGGCGGCGGGCACGGCGGCGATGCCGGCGGCCACTGCGGCCATCATGCCCATTTGTCCCAGACTGGTTATCCTCATCAATACTCCTCCCAGAGCGTGCAGACCCACGGTGGGGTGTGTTCCGTCAGCGCAGGACAAGAGGAGCCCGCCGGCCAACCTTGCGGTGGCCGCCCGTGCAAGCATCGTTCAGGCCGGCCGTCCTACGACGATCGCCGCCTTGCCGATGCCGTTGGATCGGTGATCTCTCCCTCGCCCGTTCTTCCTCGTGGAACGGTTCAGCGTGACGTTGTGTCGTCACCAGACGGTGATAAGAAGGAAGCTCGGCTGGCGTCAAACGAAACAATTGCGGATGCTAACGGCCTTAGCCTGAGGCGATGGCGACCATCGGGATGGCCTATGCCGCCCTCTGTCAAAGCTTGGCCCTTCATGAACCATGGCAATTGCCTATGCCTCAGCCATGAAAGGCTTGGCTTCAACGTCGAGCGGACCAAGTCTGCCAAGGATGCAACTGATCAGGACAGGCTCATGAACCAAGGGCTCGATGGAAGAACCCGCTTGGTGCCGATCATCGGAGATCCGATCATCTATGCCCGCTCGCCAGTGTCGATGACCCAGGAATTTCGTATCCGGGGCGAAAACCGCATCTGCGTGCCCATGCAGGTGCCGCAGGACGCGCTCGCGGCCGTTCTGGACGGGCTGTCGCGCGTGCCGAACGTGGACGGCGTGCTCGTGACGATGCCGCACAAGACCGCCGGTTTCGCGCATTGCGCCTCGGTTTCGGCCCGGTCGCGGCTGCTTCGCGTGGTCAGCGTCATGCGCCGCGACGCCAAGGGCGGCTGGCATGGCGACATCATGGACGGACTGTCCTTCGTGCGCGCCCAGATCGACAATGGCGCAAGGCCGCAGGGCGCGCGGGCGCTACTTCTGGGCGCCGGCGGCGCGGGAAGCGCCATCGCCATCGCATTGCTGGATGCGGGCGTGGCCGAGTTGATCATCCACGACACCGACGCGGATCGCGCGGCGCAGCTTGTCGCCAGCCTGACGCCGCTGGGCAAGGGCCGCGTCACCACCGGCCCGGCGGATCCGGCGGGCTGCACCATGGTCTGCAACGCCACCCCCCTGGGCATGAGCGACGACGATCCACTGCCGGTGGACCCGACCCTGCTGCGTCCCGAGATGTTCGTCGGCGACGTGATCGCCGGGCATGGCGAAACCGCATTTCTGCGCGAAGCCCGGGCGGCGGGCTGCCGGACGGCGAACGGCGACCAGATGGTCGATGCCGCCGTGTCGATCATGGCCGACTTCATCGCCGGCAAGGACGGGACGGAATAGGGCCGGCCTATGCCCTGCACCGCGACTCGGCGCAGCCAAGGGACGCGACAGGTCGCATCGGAACATTCTATCATGCGTTAGATTAGCTTACTCGAGGAGGACGCCATGGTCTGGCAAGGAAAATACGACCGCCTGTTCATCGGCGGGGAATGGATCGCCCCGCAGGGAAGCGAACGCATCGCCGTCATCTCGCCCACCACCGAAGAGGTGATCGCCGAGGTGCCCTCGGGTAGCCGGGCCGACATCGACCACGCCGTCGCCGCCGCCCGTCGGGGCTTCGACAAGGGCCCCTGGCCCCGCCTCGCGCTGGAGGAACGGCGCGCGGTGCTGCGTCGCCTCTCGGTCCTCTTCACCGAGCGCGCGGACGACATCGCGGCACAGGTGACCGAGGAGATGGGCTGCCCGATCACCCTGTCGAAATCCATGCAATCGGTCGGTGCGCGGCTGCTGATCGACGCCTTCGTGGATATGGCCCCGGATTACGAATGGCAGACCCTGCGCCAATCGGCCACCGGCAACGGGCTGGTGCTGCGCCAGCCCATCGGCGTGGTGGCGGCCATCATTCCGTGGAACGCGCCGCTGCTGACGGCAATGATCAAGCTGGCGCCCGCGCTGCTCTCCGGCTGCACGGTGATCCTGAAACCGGCGCCCGAATCGCCGCTGAGCGCGTGGCTGTTGGCCGAGATGCTGTCCCAGGCCGGCCTGCCGGAAGGCGTCGTCAATATCGTGCCCGCAGACCGCGAGGTCAGCGAATATCTGGCCATGCATCCCGATGTGGACAAGGTAACCTTCACCGGCTCGACTGCGGCAGGCCAGCATCTGGGCGCGCTCTGCGGCCAGCAGATCCGGCGGCTGACGCTGGAGCTGGGCGGGAAATCCGCGGCGATCATCACCGACGACGCCGATTTCGACCATGCCGTCGGCTGCCTACGCATGAACGCGCTGCGCAACTCGGGCCAGGTGTGCAGCAACAAGACCCGCATCCTGGTCTCGAAGCGCCGTCAGGGCGAATTCCTCGAGGCGCTGTCGGCGATGATGGCGACGATGCCGGTCGGCGATCCGCGCCAGGCCGAAACCCAGATCGGTCCCATGGTCAGCCGCCGCCAGCGCGAGCGCGTGAACGGCTATATCGACAAGGGCCGCGCCGAGGCGCGCCTGGCCTGGGCCAATCCCGCCACCCTGCCCGAGCGCGGCTGGTTCGTGACGCCGACGATCTTTGCCGATGTTGGCCGCAAGGCGGTGATCGCGCAGGAAGAGATCTTCGGCCCCGTCCTGGCGGTCATCCCCTACGAGGACGAGGACGACGCCATCGCCATTGCCAATGACTCGATCTACGGTTTGAACGGCTCGGTCTTTACCGGCGACCCCGAGCGCGGCGTAGAGATCGCCCGCCGCATCCAGACCGGCACGGTCGAGATCAACGGCAATGGCGTGGGCTTCCACGCGCCCATCGGCGGATTCAAGAAAAGCGGCATCGGCCGCGAGGCCGGGCTGGAAGGGTTCGACGCCTATGTCGAGATCAAATCCATCGGTCTGCCCAAGGACCTGGCCACGAAATACGCGTGAGCGGGGCTTAGACGGACCCGGGCCGGCGGAATCGACCGCCGCCCCGCTTTCGGAATGCGAACTCCGGCGACATGCGCCGGTGTTTTGCTACGGCCGAGTCATCCGCGGATTCAATCCAGATTCATGTAGATGGCCTTCTGGTACAGGAAGCCCTCGACATGCTCGCGGGCACCTTTCCAGCCGAAACCGCTCATCTTGGTGCCGCCGAAGCCGATCGAGGGGTCCAGTACGCCATAGCAGTTGACCCAGATCGTGCCCGCCTCGATCCCCTGCGCCACCTTGTGCGCGGTCGAGAGATCGCGCGTCCAGACGCCCCCCGCCAATCCATAGGGCGTGTCATTGGCCAGCCGCAGCGCGTCCTCCATATCGTCGAAGGCGATCACGGATGCGACCGGGCCGAAAATCTCTTCGCGGGCGATGGTCATTTCATTCGTCACCTCGGCAAAGACCGTGGGTTCGATGAAAAAGCCGCCCGCATGCGCGCCGCCCAGGCGGTTGCCGCCCACCGCCAGCCGCGCGCCCTCGCGGCCGCCGATACCGACATAGTCCAGCACCCGGTCAAGCTGGCGCTGCGACACCATCGGGCCGATCTGGGTCTGCGGGTCCAGCCCGTTGCCAATGCGCAGGCCAGATGCAAAGGCTCGCATCCGTTCGACGAATTCGTCCTTGATCGCGCGTTGAACAAAGATCCGCGTGCCCGCGACGCAAACCTGGCCGGTGTTGGTAAAGACGCCCATCGCGGCGCCGGGCACGGCCTTGTCCAGATCGGCGTCGGCAAAGACGATATCGGGCGACTTGCCGCCCAGCTCAAGCTGCAACCGCTTGAGATTCCCGGCCGAGGCGTGGACGATATTGCGGGCGGTCCCGACCGAACCGGTAAAGGAAATCCGATCCACCCCCTCATGCTCGGCAAGCGCCTGCCCGGCTTCGGCGCCATAGCCGGTGACGACGTTGATGACCCCGTCGGGCACGCCCGCCTCTTGCAGCAGTTCGGCCGTCCGCAGGATCGACAGCGAGGCATCCTCGGCCGGCTTCACCACGGCCGTGCAGCCGACGGCCAGGGCCGGACCGAAGATCCACCATTGCCCGATGGCCGGTCCGTTCCACGGCACGATGCCACCGACGACACCGACCGGCGCCTTCTGCTTCAAGGTCAGGAAATGGCCGGGCAGGTTGTTCGGCGGTGCCTCGCTGACCGCCGCCCCGGTCTGACCGGCATAGAATTGCAGCACCTGCGAGGTCCACTCCTTGAGCCCCCGCGTGCGCAGCAGGGGCGCGCCCATGTCCAGCGTCTCGATCAGGGCAAGTTCCTCGAAATTGTCCATGATCACGTCATGGGCCCGCAATAGCAACTTGCGGCGGTCATGCGGAGTCCAGCGCCGCCAGTCGCCTTCAAAGGCGCGGCGGGCGGCACGAACGGCAGCATCTACGTCCGCCGCTTCGCCCCGCGCAATGGCACACATGACCTGGCCGGTGGCCGGGTCGATGGCGTCGATGCCCTGGCCGGACAGCGCCTCGACCCATCGGCCGCCGATCAGCAGCTTTTTCTGACCCGAGACGAAGCTGGGGCGCGTAAACCCGGCTGGCGCGGCTGTGGACATAGCGGTTCCTCCTCTAGCGGGCCTCTTGCCCTGTTTGGCATCCAGCAAAGGCGAGATGAGACCATTTCACAAGTATGCGCAGCCTTGAGGCGGTATAGGAGAAACCGCTGATCCGGCCTTGATGATGTGCAGGAAGGTAAACTCCCTCTCTTGAGGGTGTTACATCGCGTCAAAATCGGTAAAATCATGCATGATGCTTGATCTGGGGACACGATGACATCTTCTCCGCTTTCCCGCCCGCTTCAGGGTTTTCGCGTGCTGGACCTGACGGTCGCGCTGGCCGGCCCCTATTGCACCTCGCTTCTGGCGGGCCTGGGCGCCGAGGTCATCCGCATCGAAAGCCCGAATGGCAATGACGTCGCGCGTCTGAACCCGCCCTTCTTCGGCCCGGAAGGGTTTTCGCCTTCCGGCTCCGAACCTGAAAGCCTGTCGCTGTCCACCCTCGCCCGCAATCGCGGCAAGAAATGCGTGGGGCTGAACCTGAAATCCGAGGCAGGGCGCAAAATCTTTCTGGATCTGGTCGCCAAGGCCGATCTGGTGGTGGAAAACCAGAGCGAGGGCACCATCGACCGGTTGGGGATCGGCTATGCCGTGGCGCGGCGGATCAACCCACGTATCGTCTATGCCTCGATCGAGGGCTTGGGCGAGGCAAGTCCGGTTCCCGGCCTGAAGGCCACCGACATTATCGTGCAGGCGCTGAGCGGGCTCGCCGATGCCACCGGCTATGCCGACGGCCCGCCACAGCGCATCGGCCTGCCGGTCGCGGATCTGATGGCGGCGCATTTCGCGCTGTCGGGGGCGCTGTCGGCGCTGCTGCAGCGGTCGCGCACGGGCCAGGGCCAGCATGTGCGGGTCAGCATGCTGGACGCCATGGTGTCGATCCTGGCGATGGAGCATTTCGACGTGCTGCTGGCGCCTGACCAGCCCGCACGCAGCGGCAACCACCAGAACCGGATCGGCCCTTTCGGATTTTTCCGCGCGCGCGACGGCCATGTCGCCATCGCGGCCCCCAGCGACAAGCTGGCCCACGCGCTGTTTGCCGCGATGGGCGCCCCGGAACTGGCGAAGGACCCGCGCTTCGGCACGCGGGGCGGGCGCGTGACCAATGCCGATATGCTGGTCGCGCGGATCGAGGAATGGACCTCGACCCTGACCGCGCAAGAGGTGACCGACAGCCTGAACAGTGCGTTCAGCGTGCCCTGTGCCCCGGTCCGTCGTGTGCAGGAGGTGCTGGCCGATTCCGGCCTGCTGGCCTCGGGCGCGCTGACGCGGCTGGAACATCCCGACCTTGGCCCGGTTCCGGCGCTTGGCCCTGGCATGCCGATCCGCTTCTCAGGGGCGGCCACCGGGGGCGACCGGCCCGGCGTGGCGCTTGGCCACGACACCGCGCGGGTGTTGGACGATCTGCTGGGCATCGACGCCGAGACGCTGGCGCGGCTACGTGCCGACGGCGTCGTCTGAACCGAACCACCACGGATCAGACCAGCGAGGTCGTCATGCCGCCATCCAGTTGCAGCACCTGCCCGGTCAGGAAGCCCGCCTGCTGCGAGGCGAGGAAGGCCACCGTCCCGCCCAGTTCCTGAACCGTGCCCGCACGGCGCAGCGGCAACGGGCGGACCCGCGCCTCCAGGTCGTGATATTGCGCGAAGGTCGGCGTCAGGATCGTCGCCGGGGCCACGGCATTGACCGTGATCCCCTCGGGGCCGAGTTCGCTGGCCAGATGCTTCAGCGCCGCTTGCACCCCCGCGCGGAAGATGGACGAGATCGCATGGCGCGGCATGGGCTGCTTCACGCTGGCCGAGGTAATGCCAATGATCCGGCCCCAGCCCCGCCCCAGCATCAGGGGCGGCACGACGCGCAGCAGGTTCAGCGCGCCCTCGAGTTGGTCGCGGCAGGCAGCCTGCCAGCGGGCATCCTCGGTCTCGGCCAGGAAATCCCGCATCGGGCTGGGCGGGCGCGGCGTGTTCAGGACCAGGATCTGCGGCGCTTCCGTCCCGGTCAGCGACGCGGCGAGATTCCGCACATCTGCCATCCGCGTCAGATCGCCCGCGAAAACCCGGATCTCCACGGCGAAACGCGCGTGCAGATCGGCGGCAACCGCCCGCAACCTGTCGCCGTCGCGGGCGAACAGAGTCAGGGCCACGCCTTCGGCCGCCAGCGCCTCGGCGCAGGCCAGCCCCAAACCGGAACCGCCGCCGACGACCAGCGCGCGCTTGCCTGTGATTCCAAGATCCATACGCTTTCCCTCAAATAAAATATAATGCATAATCGACAGATCATCAAAACCGGATTAGGCTGCGCGCCGGTACAAGAGAGACATTCGCCATGCCGACGCTGCTTTATCCCGACTCCGCGCCCTTCGTGGATCATCTGCGTTTCGAGATCCTCTCGCATGAAGGGCACGAGGCCGTGGTCCGAATGCCCGCCGACCATATCTACAAGAACCGCAAGGGCGACGTTCACGGCGGGGCGATCTCGGCGCTGCTGGATCATTCACTGGGGCTGGCCGCCTGCGGCACCGGCCCGAACGCCCGGATCAGCTCGACCCTCAGCATCACCATCCAGTATCTCAACCGCGGCAGCGGAGAGCTGATCTGCCGCACCTCGGTGCAGCGCGCCGGACGCTCGATCATCTATCTGCAAGGCATGGTCAAGGGTGCAGACGGCAATCCCGTCGCCGTCGGCATGGCGACGTTCAAGCTGTTCGGCACCCCGCCTGCGGAATCCTGATCGCCGCTTCCCTACGCGGTGGCGACCACGCCCCGATCGACCAGCGCCGCGATCTGGCCCGAACCAAGGCCCAGATGTTCGGCCAGCACCTGTTCGGTATCGGCCCCTAGGACGGAGGCGGGTTGTGGCGGCTGACGGGTCTCGCCGCGCGCCTCGGCCAGCGCGCCGGCGGCAGGGTATTCTGCGCCGCTGACATGGCGCATTACGGTAAAGATCGGGTTCGCCGAAACCATGCGCGGACCGTCCGTCACCGCCTCGGCCAGGCTGCGATAGGGTTCCCAGCAGACTGCCTCGCGATCCAGCGCGGGGCCCAGATCAGCCAGCGTGCGCTGCGCCACGGCGGTCGAGATCACCGGATCCAGCGCGTGGCGATGGCGGTGGCGCTGCCCCTGATCGACCAGGAAATCAACGCCGAGACTTTGCTGCAAGGTGGCAATCCGCTCCTCGACCCCCAAGGCGCGCAGCAGGCCCCGCCATTGCCGGGGCGTGATTGCGGCGATCATGATCCGGCAGCCGTCCGAGGTGTGGAAATCGCGGCCATAGGCACCGTAAAGCGCATTGCCGGCCCGCGGACGGTCACCCCCGGCCAGAACCTCGGCGATCTGGCCGAGATTACCGAGCGAGCCAATGGCCAGATCGCTTAACGCCAGCGTCACCTCTTGTCCGATACCGGTCGCATGGCGCTTGCGCTCGGCGGCCAGCAGGGCAAAGGCGCCATAGGCCCCGGCCAGCAGGTCCCAGGCGGGCAACACGCTGTTCACCGGATCCTCCGCGCCCTCGGCCCCAGTCATCAGCGGCACACCCACGGCGGCGTTAACGGTATAGTCCACGCCGTTGCGCCCGTCCGGCCAGCCCATGATGCGCAGCGTGACCAGATCTGCCCGCCGCGCCGCCAGCGCCTCGTGCGACAGGAAACCCTTGCGCGGATAGTTGGTCACGAACAGCCCCCGGCCGGGACCGGGGGCGGTGATGATCTGGGCGGCAAGCTCCCGCCCCTCGGGGCGAGACAGATCGACGGCAACCGACAGCTTGCCCTTGTTCAGCCCCTCCCAGTAATAGCTCTGTCCGTTTTCCGAGACCGGCCAGCGCCGGAAATCCGGGCCGCCGCCGATCATGTCCAGTCGAATCACTTTGGCCCCGAACTGATTCAGATGCAGCGCGCAGGACGGCCCCGCGATGAAGGACGCGGCCTCGACCACAGTCAGATCGTTCAGAAAATCATACATGCACCGTTCCTCCCATGGACAAAATATTGTGTATTATGCACGAATGCTGCGCCGCGCGAGAAACCGCCCCGCTTGAACTCCTATCGACTTTGTCTAGAGGCGGCGGGCCGAACCTTGACCCGCATCCTGCCCGACCCCCATCCTTGCGCACGAAAGAAATTTACCCTGCGGCAACTGGCCCGCAGGGCGGTGCCGGAAGGATGAGACATGACGCCAACCAAGCCGCTCGACGGGCTTCGCGTTCTGGAAACCGCAGCCTACATCTCGGGTCCTTATGCAGGGGCGCTGCTGCAATCGCTGGGTGCCGAAGTGGTCAAGGTCGAACTGCCCGGCAGCGGCGACGCGTTCCGACGCAGTCAGGGCATCGGCAGCCCGTATTTCTGCCAATACAACGCCGGCAAGAAAAGCGTCGCCATCAACCTCAAGCGCCCCGAGGGGGCCGAACTGGTGCGGCGGCTGGTGCCCGGCTTCGACGTGTTCATCGACAACACCCGCCCCGGCAAGATCGAGGCGCTGGGCCTTGGCCGCGACGTGCTGACGGCGCTGAATCCCCGGCTGATCTACACCACCGTCTCGGGCTTCGGCGATGGCGGGCCGTGGCGCGACCGCGCCGCCTATGACAGCATGGGCCAGTCGATGAGCGGCTTCTACGCGCTGATGAACGACCAAGACGATGCGCGCCTGTCGGGCACCTGCCTGGCCGACCTGATGACCGGGATCATTACCGCGACTGGCATCCTTGCCGCGCTGGCCGGGCGCGGGCTGCACCCCGAGCGTCCGGCCATGATGGTGCAGACCTCGCTGTTGGAGGCGATGTCGTCGGTCACCATCGACGCCTTCACCCAGTTCCGCGAGGACGGCGTCTCGCCCACCCGCAAAAGTCGCCATCCGCAGGCGCAGAATTTCTGCCTGCGCACCTCCGACGGCGGCGGGATCACTCTGCATCTGTCCTCGTCCGAGAAATTCTGGCACGCGCTGACGCGGGCGATGGACCGGCCTGATCTGGCCGACCACCCGGACTTCGCCAGCTACAAGGTGCGGCAGGTGAATTTCGCCACTCTGAAGGCGATCGTCGAGGCCGAATTCCTGACCCGCAACCGCAGTGAATGGGAAAGACGCCTGATCGATGCGGACGTGCCCTTCGCCCCGGTTCTGGACCTGCACGAATTGCACGACCATCCGCAGATGCAATGGCTGGACATGTTCGAGCCACAGGACGGCGACAAGCAATTGCTGCGCGCGCCCTGGCGGTTCGACGGTGTGCGCCCCACCCGTCCGGTCCCCGCGCCCCTGACCGGCCAGCACACCCGCGAGATCCTGTCGGGGATCTGCGACGCGGCCGAACTCGACCGGCTCGGCCGCGAGGGCGTGATCGCCACGGCCGACGAAAGCGCCGCCGCCTGACCTTCACAACACAAGACGGGAAACATTTCCATGGACGTTCTGGATCATCTGTTCGGGGTCGCCGGCAAGACCGTGCTGGTCACCGGCGGCAGCCGCGGCATCGGCGCATCCATCGCTGAAACCTTCGTTAAGGCGGGGGCACGGGTCTATATCTGCTCGCGCAGCGCCACCGATTGCGCCGACACCGCCGCCCGTCTGGCGGAACTGGGTGAATGCCATGCCATCCCTGCCGACCTTGCCACGGCCGAGGGTCGCACGGCACTGGTCGCCGAGTTCCTGTCCCGCGAGGAGAAGTTGGAGGTTCTGATCAACAACGCGGGCGCAATCTGGGCCGCGCCCTTGGCGGAATACCCCGAATCCGGCTGGGACAAGGTTTTCAACCTGAACGTCAAGGGCTTGTTCTTCCTGATCCGCGACCTAGCCCCGGCGCTACGCCGCGCGGGCAGCCACCACGATCCGGCCCGCGTCATCAATATCGGCTCGATCGACGGCTTCCATATTCCCAAGCACGAAACCTATGCCTACAGCTCGGCCAAGGCGGCCGCGCATCAATTATCCAAGCACCTGGCCGACCAGCTTGCGCCCGACCACATCACCGTCAATGTCATCGCCCCCGGCATGTTCCCCAGCAAGATGCTGAAAGGCACGCTGGAGGCGAAAGGCGAGGAAACCATCGTCGCGCCGATCCCGCTGAAAAGGCTGACCAATGGCGACGACATGGGCGGCACGGCGCTGTTCCTGGCTGGACGCGCCTCCGCCTATGTCACCGGCGCGGTCATCCCGGTTGATGGCGGATATGCAACGCTGCTGTAGCCTGCTCAGGGTTCCAGATTGCCGCTAAAGCCCGCTTCGGGCATGCTTCCGCACGTTTCATGCATTATGCTTGGTGACGGATACCCATGCCCGAAGATTCGCCCTTTGCCGGCAAGCGCCAGCAGCTTTCGCACGACGTGGCCACTCATGTGCGCGAGATGATCATCTCGGGCCAGGTGCGCGAGGGCGAATTCCTGCGCATCGACATGCTGGCCAAGAAACTCGGGACCAGCAGCACCCCTGTGCGCGAGGGGTTGCTGCTGTTGCAAAGCGAATCCTTCGTGCGGCTGGTGCCCAGGCGAGGCTTCGTCGTGCTGGGCTTCAGCCAGCAGGACGTGCGCGACATCTTCTGGGCGCAAAGCCTGCTGGCGGGTGAGTTGGCCCGCCGCGCGACCAAGCGCATGACCGAAGAGGAATTCACCGAGATCGAGAGGCTGGGCCGCGCCTATGCCGAGACCGTCGCTGACGGCCGCCCCGACAGCTACCACCAGATCGGTCATGATTTTCACCGCGCCATCAACCGCGCCGCGTGCTCGACCCGGCTGGCGATGATGCTGGGCATGATGGTCCGGCAATTGCCAAACCGCTTCTACGGCATGGTCGAGGGGCAGGTCAGCGACACCATCCGCGATCACGCCCGCCTCGTCGAGGCGATGCGCAAGCGCGACGCCGACGAGGCCGAGCGGCGCATGCGCGACCATATCGCCGGCGGGGCCGACCATCTGATCGCGCATCTGGAAGCCGAGGGGGTCTGGCGCGAGCCCGCCACCGGCTAGAGCGTGCTGCACGTATTGAGATTCATGCTTCCGTTGGGTGATGAGCTGTGATTCCCTGTCTTTGAGGCAGATATTTTGGGGTCAGAGATGGGTAAGCCACATCCTATTGAGCTTCGACAGCGTGTCGTGGATCATGTGTCTGAGGGCAACACGCACCGGTCAGCGGCGGCGCGTTTCAGGGTCTCGGTCAAGTTCGTCAATGACATGGTGAAGCTTGCGAAGACGACCGGGGGCCTTCTGCCGAAGAAGCAGGGCAACGGCGGCGGCCACGGCAAGCTGTCCGCGCATAGGGATTGGGTGGCGGGCCGGATCGGGGAGCGGCGTGATCTGACGACGGCGGAACTGGCGGGCGAGTTCACGGCGATAACGGGAATGCCGGTGCACCGCAGTTCGATCTGGCGGCTCCTGCAGGATCTCGGCCTGACGCACAAAAAAAGACCTGCAAGCCGTCGAACAGAAGCGGCCCGAGGTCACTGAGGCCCGGCGTGTCTGGATCACGAAACGTCAGCCCTTCATGGCCAACATGCTGACGCGGATCGGGTTTATTGACGAAACTTCGATCAAGACCAACATGGCCAAGACGACCGGTTGGGCACCGCGCGGCGAGCGGCTGGTCGACCATGCGCCCTTCGGCCACTGGCGCAGCCAGACCTTCATCGCGGCGCTGCGACATGACCGCCTCGATGCCCCGTGGGTGATCGACGGGCCGATCAATCGCGACCTCTTCGACCTCTATGTCGAGACCCAACTTGCCCCGACCCTTCAGCGCGGCGATGTCGTCATCCTGGACAACCTCTCCAGCCACAAGAGCCCGAAAGCGACTGCAACTTTGCGTAACATTGGCTGCTGGTTTCTGCCGCTCCCGCCCTACAGCCCCGACCTGAACCCCATCGAGATCAATCGGGGGCTCACTCGAACGCATGGC
>WKJB01000201.1_pt1 | contig 13960 bp, 9 predicted proteins | sample 5403331 | NCBI WGS metagenome assembly WKJB01 (sample SAMN13198853, study PRJNA488119) | plastic metagenome | isolation source: water-polyurethane dispersion (WPUD) containing a polyether... | place: Mexico: Mexico City | collected 2016 | reverse complement strand
CCCCCCCCCCCCCCCCCCCCCTTTTTTTTTTTCACCCTTACCCGGGCTACCCCCTTTGGCCCTTCCCGGTGGTCCCCCCGGTGTTTTTCCCTTTTTTTTCCCCCCCCCCCCCCCCCCGTCGTCGACCAGGACACGTGGCGTCGCGAGCTGGAACAGCTCCGCGTCCGCGAGAAGGCCGCCACCCGCGAGCTCGACGCGATCGCGGCGCAGCGCAGGCGCCTGCCGATGGTCGAGCTGCCCGACTACACGCTCGTCGGCGAACACGGGCCCGTGCGCCTCGTGGACGTCTTCCAGGGCAGACGTCAGCTCATCACCTACCACCACATGTGGGAGGTCGGCGCCGAGTGGCAGTGCTTCGGCTGCACGAGCTACACGGCGCAGTTCACACGGCTCGAGTTCCTCGAGCCCTATGACGCGCGCTACGTGATCGTGGCGCAGGCGCCGACCGACGAGCTGCTCGCCTACCGCGACAGGGTCGGCAACCGGATGGAGTGGTACTCCACCTACGACAGCCCGTTCGGAGCCGACGTCGACGCCCCGCGCGGCGGCGCGTTCGCCGCCGACGTCTTCCTGCGCGACGGCGACACCGTGTACCGCACGTGGCACACGACGGGGCGGGGCTCGGAGCAGCTCACCCACACCTTCGAGCTCGTCGACCTGCTGCCGTATGGGCGGCAGGAGGCGTGGCAGGACGCGCCCGAGGGCTGGCCGCAGGACGAGGGCACGAGCGTGCGGTGGCTCGCGCCGTGGGAGGTCGCGGCGGGATCCGCGGGCTACAGGGCGGGCGCCTGCGCCAGCAGCGGGCCGCCCCACTTCGCCTCGAGCAGCTGCTCGAGGGCCGCACCCACGGTGTAGAGCCGCGCATCCTCACGCGCCGGCGCCATGAACTGGATGCCGACCGGCAGCCCGTCCTCGGGCGCGAGGCCCGAGGGAAGCGAAATGCCGGGCACACCCGCGAGGTTCGCCGGGATCGTCGTGAGGTCGTTGAGGTACATCGCGAGCGGGTCGTCGACCTTCGAGCCGAGCGGGAACGCCGTGGTCGGCGCCGACGGCGTCGCGAGCACGTCCACCTTCTCGAACGCCGAGGCGAAGTCGCGCTGGATGAGCGTGCGCACCTTCTGGGCGGAACCGTAGTAGGCGTCGTAGTAGCCCGCCGAGAGGGCGTAGGTGCCGAGGATGATGCGGCGCTTCACCTCGTCGCCGAAGCCCACCTCGCGCGTGGCCGACATGACGTCCTCGACGGTCGGCTGGCCCTCAGGCGTGACGCGCAGGCCGAAGCGCACCGAGTCGAACTTCGCGAGGTTGCTCGACGCTTCCGCCGGCAGGATCAGGTAGTACGCGGCGATCGCGTACTGGAACGACGGGGCCGAGACGGGCACGAGCTCCGCACCCTCCGCCTCGAGCAGCGCGAGCGCCTCCTCGAAGCGCTGCACGACGCCGGGCTGGAAGCCCTCGCCGCCCGCGAGCTCAGTCACGATGCCGACGCGCAGGCCCTTGAGGGCGCCCTCGCGCCGACCGGCGCGCGCGGCCTCCGCGAACGACGGCCACGCATCCGGGATCGAGGTCGAGTCATGCGGGTCATGGCCGCCGATGACGTCGTGGAGCAGGCCCGCGTCAAGCACCGTGCGCGTCACGGGGCCGACCTGGTCGAGCGACGACGCGAGCGCGATCGCGCCGTAACGCGAGACGCCGCCGTAGGTGGGCTTGACCCCCACCGAGCCGGTGACGGCCGCGGGCTGACGGATCGAGCCGCCGGTGTCGGAGCCGAGCGCGAGCGGGGCCTCGAACGCTGCGACGGCCGCGGCCGAGCCGCCGCCCGAGCCGCCGGGGATGCGCGAGAGGTCCCACGGGTTGTGCGTGTTGCCGAAGGCCGAGTGCTCGGTGGAGGAGCCCATCGCGAACTCGTCCATGTTGGTCTTGCCGAGCGGCACGAGACCGGCCGCGCGCATGCGGGCGACGACGGTCGCGTCGTACGGCGGGATCCAGCCCTCGAGGATCTTGGAGCCCGAGGTGGAGGGCATGTCGATCGTGCAGAGCACGTCCTTGATGGCGACGGGCACGCCCGCGAGGCCGGAGGCCGTGCCCTCGGCGCGCTTCTTGTCGATCGCGGCCGCGGTGTCGATGGCCGTCTCGTTGACGTGCAGGTACGCGTGCACGGCGCCGTCGACCTCGGCGATGCGGTCGAGGTGGGCCTGCGTGACCTCGACGCTCGACACCTCCCCGGCGTCGAGCATGGCCGCCAGCTCAGCGGCCGGCTTCGTGACGAGGCTCACTGCTCCTCCCCCAGGATCGAGGTCACCTTGAAGTAGTCGCCGTCGCGCTCCGGTGCGCCCGCGAGGGCCTCGTCGGGCGTGAGCGTCGCGCCGACGACGTCGGGACGGGTGACCGTCCCGAGGGCGATCGGGTGGCTCGTGGCGGGGACGTCCGGGGTCGCCACCTGGCGCACCGTGGCCACCGCGTCGACGATCTGGCCGAGCTCGCCCGTGAGGCGCTCCACCTCCTCGTCGGTCAGCCCGATGCGCGCGAGGTGCGCCAGGTGGCGCACGAGGTCAGGGGTGATCTCAGACACGCCTTCCATCCTACGAGGGCGGGCGCGGACCCCCGGTCACCGGATGCGGGTGAGGGCCCGCGCGAAGTCGCCGCGCGCGTGGTCGGGGCCGATCACGTCCCCACCCTGTCCGATCGCGATGAGCGCGAGGTTGCGCAGCGACATGCTGCCGGGCGCGAAGTAGTCGTTGTGCGTGACGGCGCCCCCGAGGCGCTGCCCGGTGGCGGGGTCGATGCCGGGCGCGACCGAGAACAGGCGTGCACCGTAGGCGCGGGATGCGGGCTGGCTGCCGAAGACGCCGGACGCGGGGATCGGGTCCCACTCCGCCGCGCCGACCCAGACGTTGCCGCCCGTCACGTGGAGCTCGGAGGCGTGGCGCGCGGGGCTGCCGGGCGAGCCGACCACGGCGAGCGCGTCGACGCTCACGTCGTGCTCCTCGAGCGACAGGAGCGCCGCCGTCGAGCCGTAGGAGTGCGCGAGCACCGCGAGGTGCGGCTGGCGGTCGCCCCGCTCCGCCCGGAGGCCCTGCAGGGAGGCGGTGAGAGCGTCGCGCCCCTCGCGCGCGAGCTCCATCGAGGCGACGTTGACGAGGCTCGGGGTCGTGTAGCCGATCCACGCGACGGCGGCGACCGTGGCCTCCTCCCCCGCGGCGGCGAGGCGGCGCTTCTGCTCGTCGACGAGGTCCTGCGCCGTGGCCGTCCACGCCTCGATCTGGGCGTCGACGCCGAAGAACATGCCGGGGACGAGGTAGGTCACGTAGTCGGCGTTCGAGATGTCGCCGACGGCCACGACCGCGCGCCCCTCCCCCGTGACGTCGAGCCCGATGAGCCGGCGCCCCTCACCCGCCGTGAGCGCCCGGCGCACCTCGCCGAGCATGTGCCGACGGGCCGCGAGCTCCTCGCGCTCGGCGCGACCGACGACCCCGGTGAGCCGCGCGTCGATCTCCCTCTCGGCCGCGGCGAGCACGTCGCGGTTGGCGAGGTCGCGCACCCGGTACGGCACGCCCTCGAGGTTGCCGACGAGCTGCGGCGCAAGCGAGCGCAGGATGCCGCGGCCGGACGCGGGGGCGCTGTCCCACCACGCGGCGACCGCCGAGGCGCTCGGGGGCGACGCGAGCAGGCCGCGCACGGCGTCCGGATGGGTGTCGAGGAAGAGGCGGACGTCGCCGCGCGGCATCGAGTCGAGGCGATCGAGCAGGGCGATGCCCTGGAGCGCGTCGATCGGCGTCGACGGGCCGCCCACGGGGTCGGCCTGCACGTGCGCGGGGGCCTCGCCGACGGCGACGACGGTCGGGGCGAGCACGCCGACGGCCCCGGTGTGATTCACCGGGGCGACCAACAGCAATGCGATCTCGAACAGCTGTTTGCCCTTCCCAGTAGCGCACAGCAGCGATGGGGCATTCTACTCCCGGCATGCGTCCGCCACCCAGGCCGGAAACCCAGCCGTAACGGGGGCGCCCGGTCGGCCCCGCGATCGCACCCGTCAGGAGCGGTCGGGAGGGCCCTCCGCGAGGAAGCGGCTGAAGTCGTCGGCGTCGATCACCGGGATGCCGAGATCGGCCGCCTTGGCGGCCTTCGACCCCGCACCGGGGCCGACGACGACGTAGTCCGTCTTCTTGCTGACGCTCGACGCGGGCTTGCCGCCGGCGCGGATGACGGCCTCCTGTGCCTCGTCGCGCGAGTGCTCGGGCATCGCGCCCGTCACGACGATCGTGAGCCCCGAGAGCGGCCCGTCGACGGCCGCCGCCTGGCCGGGTCCCGGATGCCCGGGCGTCGCCCACGGCACGCCCGCAGCCCCCCAGCGCTCGACGATCTCGACGTGCCAGTCGACGGAGAACCAGTCGAGCACCGCGTCGGCGATGATGCCCCCGACGCCGTCGACGGCCGCGAGCTCCTCCCGGCTCGCCGCGCGGATGGCGTCGAGGGAACCGAACCAGTCGGCGAGCGCCCGCGCCGCGACGGGCCCGACGTGGCGGATGTTGAGGGCGACGAGGAAGCGCCAGAGCTCCTTCGACTTGGCCTTCTCGAGCTCCGCGAGGAGGGTCTTGGCGACCTCCGAGGGCCCCTCCACGACCTCCTGGCCCTTGCGCGCGTGCTGCACGATCTTGCGGAACGGCGCGCGGACGTCGTAGGAGCCGTCGGGCAGCACCTTGCGCTCGCCCGTCTCGGCGTCGCGCACGACGACCTCGATCGGCATGAGCTGCTCGAGCGTGAGGTCGAACAGGCCTGCCTCGGTCTCGAGCGGCGCCCCGACCTCCGCCTGCGTGAGCGCGGCGGCGCTCACCTCGCCGAGCCCCTCGATGTCGAGGGCGCCGCGGGAGCCGATGTGCTCGACGCGGCCGCGCACCTGCGCGGGGCAGGCGCGCGCGTTGGGGCAGCGCAGGTCGATGTCGCCCTCCTTCGCGGGCGCCAAGGGGGTGCCGCACTCGGGGCAGTTCTCGGGCATCACGAACTCGCGCTCGGTGCCGTCGCGCAGCTCGACGACGGGACCGAGCACCTCGGGGATGACGTCGCCCGCCTTGCGCAGCACGACGGTGTCGCCGATGAGCACGCCCTTCGCCTTTACGACGTCCTGGTTGTGGAGCGTCGCCTGGCGCACGGTCGACCCGGAGACGCGCACGGGCTCCATGACCGCGAAGGGGGTGGCGCGGCCGGTGCGCCCCACCGAGACGACGATGTCGAGCAGCTTCGTCTGCACCTGCTCGGGCGGGTACTTGTAGGCGATCGCCCAGCGCGGGGCGCGGCTCGTGGCGCCGAGCTCGTCGTGCAGGGCGAGCTCGTCGACCTTGACGACGATGCCGTCGATCTCGTGCTCGACGTCGTGGCGGTGCTCACCGTAGTGCTCGACGAACGCGAGCACCCCGTCGATGTCGGCGCTCGCCCTGCTGTAGGGCGTCGTGGGCAGGCCCCACCCCGCGAGCACGTCGTAGATCTCGCTCTGCGCAGCGACGGGCGGATCGGGCCACGCGCCGATGCCGTGCACGTAGAGCCGCAGGGCGCCGATGCGCGCGAGCGCCGCCTCGAACTCGAGACCGTCCTTCTTGTCGAGCTGCTGGCGCAGGCCGCCGGATGCCGCGTTGCGGGGGTTCGCGAACGCCGGGAAGCGCCGCGCGGCCGCGAGCTCCGCCTTCTCGCGGTCGAACTCTGCGCCCCGGTCGGCCGCGCGCCGCTCGGCCTCGGCGACGACCCGCTCGCGGAGATCGGCCTGGAGGGCGTTGAGCTCGTCGAACGCCTTGACGGGGATGAAGACCTCGCCGCGCACCTCGACGATCGCCGGGTGCCCGGTGCCGGAGAGCCGCTCGGGCACATCCGCGAGTCGCAGGGCGTTCTCGGTGACGAGCTCGCCGACGCGGCCGTCGCCGCGCGTCGCCGCGGAGGTGAGCACGCCGTCCTCGTAGCGCAGGTTGATGGCGAGGCCGTCGATCTTGAGCTCGGTGAGCCAGTGCACGGGGCGGCCGGCGGCGGCCTGCGTCTTGACGCACCACTCACGCAGCTCCTCTGCGGAGAACACGTTGTCGAGGCTCAGCATGCGCTCGGCGTGCTGGATGGTGGCGAGACCGCTCGCCTGCGCTCCCCCGCCGACGGTCTGGGTGGGCGAGTCCTGGCCCTGCAGCTCGGGGAACACGCGCTCAAGCTCCTCGAGGCGGTGCATCATCGCGTCGTACTCGGCGTCCGACACGAGGGTCGTGTCGCGCTCGTAGTACGCCTCGCGCAGCTCGAGGATGCGCGTCGTGAGCTCCTCGTGCTCGGCGTGCGCGCGCTGCAGCGTCTCGCGCGTCTGCTCGGGAACCTGCTCGGACTCTTCGCCTCGTGCCACGAGTGCCAGCCTACGGGCGGCGTCCGACGGGCGGGGTGGGGGTTGACGGCGGACTCAGGCGTCCACCGGCACCGCCGACACTGTGCGGTCGATCGTGCACTGCCCCACGACGCGCGTGCCGGCGTAGACGACGGCCGTCTGCCCGGGCGCGACGCCCTCGATCGGCTCGTCGACGCGGATGACGAGCTCGCCCGCCTCGACGCGCGCGACGGCGGGCACGGGGTCCGCGTGCGCGCGCACCTGCACCTCGCACGCGAAGCCGGCCGCGGCATCCGCGGGCTGTGCTCCCGCCCACGTGTGGCGGGACCCGGCGAGCTCGGAGACGGCGAGGGCCTCGCGCGGACCGACGACGACCTCGTTGGTCTTCGGGCGCACCTCGAGCACGAAGCGCGGGCGCCCGTCGGGAGCCGGGTAGCCGATGTTGAGGCCCTTGCGCTGCCCCACCGTGAACGCCGCGGCGCCCGGATGGGTGCCGATCCGGTTGCCCTCGCGGTCGAGGATGGGGCCCTCCTGTGCTCCGACCCGCTCCGCCAGCCAGCCGCGCGTGTCGCCGTCGGGGATGAAGCAGATGTCGTGACTGTCGGGCTTCGCGGCGACCGAGAGGCCGCGGGCCTCCGCCTCCGCGCGCACCTCGGCCTTGGAGGGCGTCGCGCCGAGCGGGAACCACGCGTGCGCGAGCTGCTCGGCCGTGAGCACGCCGAGCACGTACGACTGGTCCTTCGCCCACGCGGCGGCGCGGTGCAGCTCGGGGCCGTCGGGCCCCTGCCGCACCTCGGCGTAGTGGCCCGTGACGACGGCGTCGAAGCCGAGCGCGAGGGCCTTGTCGAGCAGCGCAGCGAACTTGATCCGCTCGTTGCAGCGCATGCACGGGTTGGGGGTGCGCCCGGCGGCGTACTCGGCGACGAAGTCGTCGACCACATCGGCGCGGAAGCGCTCCGAGAAGTCCCACACGTAGAACGGGATGCCGAGCTTCGCGGCGGCGCGGCGGGCGTCCATCGCGTCCTCGACCGTGCAGCAGCCGCGCGACCCGGTGCGGAGCGTGCCCGGCATACGGCTGAGCGCGAGGTGCACCCCGACGACGTCGTGCCCGGCCTCGACGGCGCGGGCGGCCGCGACGGCGCTGTCGACGCCGCCGCTCATCGCCGCGAGGATCTTCACCCGTCAAGGGTACGCGGCGGATGCGGGTGGAGGCTGGGCGTCAGGATGCGGCGGCGCGTGCGCGGGCCACGGCGTCCGGCAGGGCGTCGAGGAGGGCGTCGACGTCGGCGTCGGTCGTGTCGTGGCCGAGGGTGATGCGCAACGCCCCGCGCGCCTCCGCCTCGGGCACCCCCATCGCGAGCAGCACGTGCGAGAGCTCGGCGACGCCCGCCTGGCACGCCGAGCCGGTCGACACGGCGATCCCGGCCGCGTCGAGCAGGTAAAGCAGGGCGTCGCCGTCGGCCCCCGCGAAGGTGAAGTGGGCGTTTCCGGGCACCCGCCCGGGGCCCGGGGGCGCGCCGCGCAGCACGGCGCCGTCGACGGAGGCGAGCACGCCCTCGACGAGCCGGTCGCGCAGCGCCGCGACGCGCGCGAGAGGGAGATCGGCCACGGCCCGCGTCGCCGCGACGCCGAAGGCCACGGCGCCCGCGGCGTCCTGCGTGCCGGAGCGGCCGCGCTGCTGGTCCCCGCCGTGCAGGAGCGGCTCGACGGTCGCCGTGCGGGCGAGTGCGAGCGCGCCCACGCCCACGGGTCCGCCGACCTTGTGCGCCGAGACCGACACGGCATCCGCCCCCGCCGCGTGCACGTCGACCGGCACCTGCCCGAACGCGGCGACCGCGTCGAGGTGCACGGGCGCGCCGTACCGGTGCGCGAGGGCCACGAGCTCCTCGACGGGCTGCACGGTGCCGACCTCGTTGCTCGCCCACAGCGCCGTCACGAGGGCGACGTCGTCGGGGTCGGTCGCGAGCGCCGCCGCGAGCGCGTCGAGCCGGATGCGGCCCTCGGCGTCGAGCTCGACCCAGTCGACGCGCGCGCCCTCGTGGCGGGCGAGCCACGCGACGGCGTCGAGGGTCGCGTGGTGCTCGCCGAGCGGGGCGATCACGCGGGGGCGCCGGGCGCCCCGGTTGCGCGCCCAGAACATCCCCTTGACCGCGAGGTTGACCGACTCGGTGCCGCCGCTCGTGAGCACGACCTCGACGGGGTCGACCCCGAGAGCCCGGGCGACGGCCTCGCGGCCGGTCTCGAGCAGCTCGCGCGCCGCCTGGCCTGCGCCGTGGATCGACGCGGGGTTGCCCACGACGCGCAGCGCCTGCGTGTACGCCGCGAGCACCTCGTCCGTCATGGGCGAGGTGGCGGCGTGGTCGAGGTAGACCGCCACGGGACCTCCAGAGCGTTTACAAGCACGTCACGCGCACCACCTAACCTAGACGTCATGTCCGCCCCCGACCCGCTCCGGAACCTGGGCGTGCGGATGACCGGCGACGGCGGCGAACTGCGCGTCTGGAGTGCGAACGCAAGCTCGATCGAGCTGTGCGTCTTCGACGCGAAGGACGCCGACTGGGTCGCCGAGCGCGTGCCGCTCACGAAGGGCGAGGGCGACGTGTGGAGCGTCACGAGCCCGTCGCTGCTGGTCGGCACCGCCTACGCGCTGTGCGTCGACGGCCCCGAGGGCCCGACGCACGCGTTCGACCCCGACCGCTACCTGCTCGACCCCTACGCGCGCGGCCTCGCCCGCACGCGCGACGGCGGATGGCGCTCCTACGTGCAGGACACCGCCTTCGACTGGGGCGGGGCGCGGAAGCCCGGCACGCCCCTCGATCACACCGTGATCTACGAGGCCCACGTGAAGGGCCTCACGAAGCTCAACCCCGAGCTGCCGGAGGAGCTGCGCGGAACCTACGCGGGCCTCGCGCACCCCGCGACCGTGGCCTACCTCACGGAGCTCGGCGTCACCGCCGTCGAGCTGCTGCCCGTGCACCAGTTCGTCTCCGAGCAGCGCCTCACCAAGATGGGCCTCGTCAACTACTGGGGCTACAACACCCTGAACTTCTTCACCCCGCACGCCGCCTATGCGACGCGCGAAGCCCAGTTCGGCGGCACGGGGGCGGTGCTGCGCGAGTTCAAGGGCATGGTGAAGCTGCTGCACGAGGCGGGCATCGAGGTGATCCTCGACGTCGTCTACAACCACACCTCGGAGGAGGGTCGCGGCGGCCCCACGAGCTCGTTCCGCGGCATCGACAACGCGAGCTACTACCGGCAGGACGCCGACGGGAGCTACATCGACACCACGGGGTGCGGCAACACGCTGGACTTCGGCCGCGAGGTGACGCAGCGGCTCGTGCTCGACTCGCTGCGCTACTGGGCCGAGGAGGTGCAGGTCGACGGCTTCCGCTTCGACCTCGCCGCCACGCTGGGGCGCGGCGAGAACGCCGAGTTCGACCCCGAGCATCCGCTCCTGCACGCGATCATCGACGACCCGCTGCTGCAGGGCGTGAAGATGATCGCCGAGCCGTGGGACGTGGGCCTCGGCGGCTGGCAGGTGGGCAACTTCCCCGCCGGCTGGTCCGAGTGGAACGACGGCTACCGCGACCGGATGCGCAACTTCTGGCTGCGCGACATCGCGCAGGCCCGCGAGACGGGCACCGCGAGCGAGGGCATCGGCTCGCTCGCGCGGCGCCTCGCCGGCTCGAACCACGTGTTCGCGCTCGAGCGCGGCCCGCTCGCGTCCGTCAACTTCGTCACGGCGCACGACGGCTTCACCGCCGCCGACCTCGTGTCGTACGACCGCAAGCACAACCTCGGCAACGGCGAGGACAACCGCGACGGCACCGACGACAACAAGTCGTTCAACCACGGCGCCGAGGGGCCGACGCAAGACGAGGAGATCCGCGCCACGCGGCGCAAGGCCGTGCGCAACCTGCTCGGCACGCTCCTGCTGTCTGCCGGCGTGCCGATGCTCACGGCGGGAGACGAGTTCGGCCGCACGCAGCGCGGCAACAACAACGCCTACTGCCACGACTCCGAGCTCACCTGGCTCAGCTGGGATCGTCGCGAATGGCAGGAGGACCTCTTCGAGGTCGTCAAGACGCTCATCCGCCTGCGCCGCGAGAACCCGGCTCTGCGCCCCGTGCGCTACGGGCGCTGGGGCGAGACCACGCCGTCCGCCAGCCAGATGGACTGGTACAACAAGGACGGCGAGACGATGGGCATCGACGACTGGGATTCCCCCGAGGAGCGCACGCTGCAGTACCTCGCGGCCTCGACCCCCGAGTTCGAGGACTTCAACCGCATCCTGCTCGTCGTGCACGGCCTCGAGACGGATGTCACGGTGACCCTCCCGGCGCACGAGGGCGTCAAGCGCTACACGCTCCTGTGGGACTCCGGCCACGACGACATCAGCGGCATCGAGGGGGTGCACCGTCCGGGCGAGGTGCTCCGGATGGCGCCCACGTCGATGCTGCTGTTCCGGGCGGACTGATGGCCGGCACGCCCGCGACGGCCGCGCTCAGGGCGGCCGGCATCCCCTTCACCGAGCACGCGTACGAGCACGACCCGGCCAACCGCGACTTCGGCATGGAGGCGGCGACGGCGCTCGGACTCGACCCGGATCAGGTGTTCAAGACGCTGCTCGCCGACGTCGACGGGCGTCTCGTCGTGGGCATCGTGCCCGTCACCGGCAAGCTCGACCTCAAGGCTCTCGCGGCGGCGGTCGGCGGCAAGAAGGCCGTCATGGCCGACCCCGCGGTCGCCGAGCGCCGCACGGGCTACGTCGTCGGCGGCATCAGCCCGATCGGGCAGAAGACCCGCCACGAGACGGTGCTCGACGAGACCGCCGAGCTGTGGGACGTCGTCTACGTCTCGGGCGGGCGCCGCGGCTTCGACCTCGGCCTCGCGCCGGCCGACCTCATCCGCGCCACGGATGCCGTGGTCGCCGACATCGCGCGCTGACTCAGGCCTCGGACGCGGGCTCCGGATCCGGCGTCGCCTCGAGCGCGCGTGCGCGCCGGGGCTCGATGCCCGCCGCCGCGACGACCGCGACGGCCGCGAGCGCGAGAGAGACGAGGATCGCGCCGCGGAGCCCGACCTCCTCGCCGATGAAGCCGAGCAGCGGCGGGCCGACGAGGAACGCGAGGTAGCCCGCCGTCGCGGCGAGCGAGACGCGCGCCGTGGGGTGGGGTCCGGATGCGCCTGCCGCCGAGAGCGCGACGGGGAACCCGAGCGAGGCCCCGAGACCCCACAGCACAACCGCTGCGAGCGCGAGGGCCTGCCCCTGACCGAACGCGATGAGCGCGACGCCGACGACGGCGCTCAGCGCGCTCACCGCGAGCACACGCGGGCGCCCGAAGCGGTCGACGAGCACGCCGCCCGAGAAGCGGCCGACCGTCATCGCGGCGGCGAAGAGCGCGAAGACCGTCGAGCCCCAGCCCTCGTCGAGGCCGTACTCGTCGACCATGATGAGCGGCAGCCAGTCGTTGGCGCTGCCCTCCGCGAAGGCCATCGCGAGGATGACAACGCCGATGAGCAGCAGCCGCGGGTCGCGCCACACGGCGGGGCGCGGCTCGCGCGGGGCGGTGCGATCGCGTCGGGGCTCCTTGCCGAGCCCCGACGGGATGGCGCCGAGCGCCGGGAGGACGGCGGCGAACCCGACGGCGGTCGCGATGAGCAGATGCCACAGCACCGGGAAGCCCGTGGAGGCGAAGCCGATGCCCGCGATCGCGCCGACCACGGTGCCGAGGCTGAAGCATCCGTGCAGCACCGGGAGGAACGACCTCCCGCCGAGACGCTCGACCTCGGCGCCCTCGACGTTCATGGCGACCTCGGCCGAGCCGCACCCCGCGCCGAGCACCCCGAGCCCGACCGCGGCGAGCGGTGCCCAGCCGAGCTCCGCCGCGATGCCGACGAGCGGCATGCCGAGCACGGCCGCGATCGTGCCGACCGAGATGACGGGGCGCGTGCCGAAGCGCATGACGAGCGGACCCGAGCACAGGATGCCGGCCATCGACCCGACGGAGATGCCGAACAGCACGAGGCCCATCTCGGCGGTCGAGGCGTGCAGGGCGTCGCGGATGGCGGGCGTGCGGGTCACCCACGACGCGATCGCGAGTCCGGGCACGAAGTAGAGGGCGGCCAGCGCGAGGCGGCGGGCCGCGAGGGTCGTGCGCGTCATCCGGCGAGCGCCACCAGACCGAGCTCGGCGTGCGAGGCGAGCAGCGGGTGCCGCGGCACGACGCGCACCGTGTAGCCGAAGGCGCCCGCGCGCTCGAAGCGCACGGACCCCGTGTAGACGGCCGGCCTGCCGAGGTCGTGACTCTCGAGCTCGAGCGGCACGACCTCGACGTCGGCGAGCTCCTCGCCGGCGCGCGGGCGCCCGTGCAGGAGCTCGACCGCGACGTCCTCGGACGCGAGCTCGCCGAGCTCGACGAACGCGCGCACGCGCAGCTCCTCGCCCACGTGCGGCGACGCGTCGACGCCGCCCGACTCGACGTGCGCGACGTGCACCCCGGGCCACGCGCGGCGAACGTGCGCGATCCACGCGGCGAGCCCGCGGGCAGGCGCGTAGTCGTCGGCGCTCACGGTCGACTCGGCCCGCGCGGCGGGCACGTACAGCCGATCGACGTACTCGCGCACCATCCGCTCGGCCGAGAGCTCGGGCGAGAGGGTCGCGAGGGTGTGGCGGATGTCGGCGACCCACGCGTGCGGCACCCCGTCGGGCCCGCGGTCGTAGAACCGCGGCGCGATCTGGTGCTCGATGAGGTCGTACAGGGCGGCGGCCTCGAGCGCGTCGCGCTCGGCCGCATCCCCCGCGGAGTCGGCCGAGGGGATCGCCCACCCGTTGCGCCCGTCGTGGTACTCGGCCCACCATCCGTCGAGGATCGACAGGTTGAGCGAGCCGTTGAGCGCAGCCTTCATCCCGGAGGTGCCGCACGCCTCGAGCGGCCGCAGCGGGTTGTTGAGCCACACGTCGCAGCCCGGGTAGAGCGTCTGCGCCATCCCGATGTCGTAGTCGGGCAGGAAGACGATGCGCCCGCGCACCTCCGGGTCCTGGGAGAACTCGACGAGGAGCTGGATGAGGCGCTTGCCGCCGTCGTCGGCGGGGTGCGACTTGCCCGCGACGACGAGCTGCACGGGGCGCTCGGGGTCGGTGAGCAGGGCGCGCAGGCGGGCGGGGTCCTGCAGCATGAGCGTGAGGCGCTTGTAGGTGGGCACGCGGCGGGCGAAGCCGATCGTGAGCACCTCGGGCGACAGCAGCTCGCGGTACCAGGGCGGCGCGGGCACCCCGGGGTTCTGCTCGTCCCACGCCTCCGACATCCGGCGGCGTGCGTCGGCGACGAGCTGGGCGCGCAGGCGGCCGCGCAGGGCCCACAGCTCGGCGTCGCTCACGGCGTCCGAGGTCCAGTCGCATGCCGTCGCGTCGTCGGTGCCGAGACGCGAGGCCGCGAGCTCGCGCACCTGCGGGTCGGTCCACGTCGCAGGGTGCACGCCGTTGGTGATCGAGGTGATCGGCACGTCCGCGGGGTCGAACCCGGGCCACAGCGCGCCGAACATGTGCCGGCTCACGTCGCCGTGCAGCTTCGAGACGCCGTTGGCGCGCTGCGCGAGACGCAGGCCCATGACCGC
>WKJB01000200.1_pt1 | contig 14011 bp, 13 predicted proteins | sample 5403331 | NCBI WGS metagenome assembly WKJB01 (sample SAMN13198853, study PRJNA488119) | plastic metagenome | isolation source: water-polyurethane dispersion (WPUD) containing a polyether... | place: Mexico: Mexico City | collected 2016 | reverse complement strand
CAAGAGCTAAACAAACCGGCTAAAATTTTACGTGCTATTAAAACAAATAATGATGTCAGAATATCAAACTCCAAAAGATCGCGCATATGTTCGCACCCTCATTGACGCTGCCAAAAAAGAGGCTGAGGCATTTTTGCAGCTTAAGTATACCGCTGAACGAAGCGATGGCATCATTCCCGTTAAATACCGTGAATTGATGTCCATTGCTGTTGCGTTAACCACTCAGTGTGCATATTGTATTGAATCACACATCCAAAACGCTGTTGAGGCAGGCGCGACCCGTGAGGAGATTGCGGAAACGGTGTTTATCGCGGCGGCACTTCGCGCAGGGGGTGCAGTTGGAAATGGTCTTTTAGCTATGCGTCTTTTCGAGGAAGCTACTTCGGGTAAATAAATCTCCTGCTATCACTAATCATATATCGAAGCTGTATTTGTCGGCGAGTTGCGGAGCAAGGGAATGGAAGGCCTAGTCCCCATTGGTAGAACTTTTTAATACCTCCAAACAAAACATAAGTCAACCCACGGTTAACATACACAATGAAAGTAATCTATGCTAAAGTAAAGAATTACTTTACGATTACCTTGGAGGGATAAAATTACGAGGTTACTTCTATAGCCTTGATGTATGGGCGCGGAATTTAGCGGAGAGTTTAGGTTTATGAAAACATTTTGTAAATTTGTATAAATGCATTTGACAGAAAGGAACATAATCATGGATCGCATCGTATTGGAAGTTGATAGTGCATTGGCCCGGGCTTGGAGAAACAGTGCTCCTGCGCTGAAGGCAGAATATGAGCGTAAAATAGCTGATATACTACGTGAATTGAAGGAAGCTGAATTTGATAAGCTATTGGATAAAGCTGGGAAAACAGCAAAAAAAAGGGATTAACCGAAGCCAAACTAAACCAATTACTGAGTGAAGGGGACTAAGCTATTCGTATTTGACAAGATACCAGGCAAGTTCCGGCAATAGTTCTACTTTGCCAAATAGAAATACTTTTATTAAATTTGCTATTATGGATACATTTTTGATTAAAGTGCCTGAAAATAAGACGTCGCTTGTAAAGAAATTATTAAAGGAGCTGGGTGTGACAGTCACGCGGGAAAGCAACGCCATTGCCCTCGCTAAGGAAATCAACAATTCCATCAGTCCGGGCAAGACGCTTACCATGGACGAAATTGTGCAGGAAAGCCGAGCCGTTCGCAGCGCTAAACCTCAGTAATGATCCTTATATTGGATTGCAATATCTGGGTCAGCCTAACCATCAACCGTAGGCTCGATTTTATTGTCCATATGGCCGAGTCAGATATACGTATAGCAAGCTGCGAAGCGTTAAGATCAGAGATAACGGATGTGCTTGCGAGACCAAAACTCAGGAAGTTCGTACCTCCGGAAAGTGTTTCTAAAGTCGCAAAACTTCACGACCTAACAACCAAAACCTACAAACTCACTGATATTCCCAAGGTCGTATCGGACAATAAGGACAATTACCTCTTTGCCCTATGCGCAAAATCAAAGGCTGATTATCTTGTATCCGGCGATAAAATCGTTCTCCAAACCGGCACTTACCGAAAAACAAAAATGATTACGCTGACCGAATTGGAGAGAGTGATCCGTTTTTGACCCACCCAGAAAACCGTGGTTTCCGAACAGTGCCACCAACTCAAAAGATTTTGTAAATAAAAAGGTAAATTTGCTAGACAACGGAAAACAATTTACCTCAACCGATATATTTACTCAATAAAAACGACGGAATGCGTCTACATCCATTTAAACCGATTATCCCGGATAATGCTAAAAAATTATTGATTGGTACACTACCACCGGAAAGTGCGCCGTTCTACTATTCCAACAGCAGTAATACAAGACTATGGGATATTTGACGGCGATAAATGAAGGCACGCCTATTGTTGGAAAAGGCGGCTATTTGTTCGATAAGAATAGGAAGATCCAACTTTTGAAGGATCTAAACATAGGCATGACTGATATCATATTGGAATATGAACGGGCCGTTCCAAAATCCCCGAGCGACAAGGACATCATTCCTAAAAGGTACAATTATGTGCTTCAATTGGCCGTGAAACACAACATCGAGGAATTCTTGTTTGTCTATCAAAGTGCATGGAAATGGTTTATTCATTCTCAAAAGGGTCTTCCGCCCGTTACCATGGGCAGACTCACCGGCTTATTTCAAACCGGTCCTCAGGCAACAATCACGCATCAGGGAAAACAGATCAAATGCACGCTACTTCCCTCTCCATTGAGCCGGGGCACAAAAGGCCTAACGTTGGCCATAAAATTAGAAATGTATAAGCAGTATATATATGCTTAGACCTTGTTATTATCCGCATCGACTATTATTAAACTTAAAACGCTCTTTGAGCGTTACGAAACCCTTCTCCGTGCGCTCGAAAACAATGAAGTGGTCATTTTCAAAACTCCCGGTCGGTTCAACGATGTAAACACGTTCGTGCCCTTCACCATTTGCCAATGCAGCGGCAAACCCTGCCCCATTAACCATGGCGGTGAAGTAAATATGGTTCATGATGACGCCGGGGTGGTAATTAGACCGCCGCCCCGCAGTCAGCAAATCACCCACTTTCAAGTCGGCTCGCGTTCCATGATAGAAGGGGCCGTTGTCAGCCGGTTTGTTGGCAAACGTAACCGCCAAGTCATGGTACCTCTTTGCCTGGGCAGGATTGCCCAACCCTTCATAGCATTTGGCAATATGGGCGTAGAGCGAGGGAAAAGCACTGTGTACGGAGCCATCGTTTACCGCCAAGGCGAACTGCAAAGCGGTTTCGTACCATTGCAGCCTGTCGGCATTGCTTTCTTGATGCCGGGCTACATAATAGGCAGCAATAAATTTTTCAAGGTCGTCGGTAGCTTCGTGCCAAGCCTGAAGGAACAGCCGGTTTGCCTCTTCGGGTTTTCCGTTTTCGGCCACATCCATGCCTTCAAGGCAGCGTTTCACAACGGGATTACTCGGATTGAATTCCATGTATTGTTTTTTTGTGAAATGCAAATGTAGGGGCCTCTTTCTAAAGATAAGAACGTTTTAGACAATAATTACTGCTGCAAAATAAAGCCTGCAAAAGCATCGTTTTTATTATAGCAGCTGTCCCTTTCTAAAGAAACTTGGGGTTAAATAGTGGGTTTTACAACCTCATGAAAAATCTCTGCTTCTATCCAAACATATTATAAGCATTTTGATTAGGAGAGCGGATTGCATATATTTGAATGTTGTGCATCGGCTTAGAACGACAATCAAACGAAAAGAAAATTGAAAATAAAACTGCTGCGCACTCTGAGAGCATAAGCATCGCAACTGAACCCCTCAAGCAATTTGTACTACTTTGTTTAACGTCCACCTCTTCGCTTTGAAACTGCTGACAAATATTCGATAATAGGTATATCAAATGAGAAGGTAAACATCCATTTATTACTTAATTCTCCATCGTTAATTGGTACCGCTCCGCCGGCATTTAACATTAAGCCGTTAAAGAAAGTGATGCCAAGCGCACCTCCGGCTAACGCGTAATTGAAATTCCGCTGCGATTTAATATCTATCACATTATATAAAAGACCAGAACCGTAAAAAAGTGTCTCTATGCGTGTAATAAGCGGTTCTTTTTGGGGCTCCTGCCAGAAAGTTTTGCTTCCATGGTATTTGAACTCTTCACCCGGTGCGAAGGAATGCGTATAAGCCTTATCCATAAATGTCAATTTCAGGCCTATTTTTTCGCTCGCAAAATAGATATTCTTCAAGTTCGACACCTCATTATCATCAACAAGCAAAGCATTTTGAGTTCTGAAAGGATCGCCATAGGTTGTTCCGATGGTTAAAAAGGGCCTGGGCGCAATAAACCAAGCGCTGTGGGCTATAGTGCTCCTCTTTTTACTTCCTGAAAATTTATCGTATAAGTTGGATATAAGACCTTCCGCATCGATATAAATAATGCCCTTCTGACTTTGAGACTGCGCAGATGCGGTAACAACACCATCAGATGCAGTGGCAGGAAATTCTACAAAAATATAGTCTAACAGGTATTCCGTGAGGGTCCCTATTAAATTATTGTCCGAATATGGCTTTACCGTTTTTACCGATAAACGCAATACGTTCTTTAGCGCATCATACTGTTGGTCTGTAAGAGAGGTCTGCTTAAAATATGTGATCTCCAAATCTTTGCGAATCTTCATTAAGTCGCTGGCATAAACCGACGCATTTTTGAATGCATCGTATGCGGTCAGCATTTTATTTCTAAAACCGGCAAGTGTTGCTGAATCGGCGTTTGACGTCGCTATTTTTTTATAAGCGTTATACCTATCATACCAAGTATGCAGGTTTGATTTTTCGGATAGAAAGTTGAATAGTCCGTACTTGGAGAATGCACTGGCTGTGGTGTCATTTAAAAAGATATCCAACGCCATATCTAATAGAATATTAAATGTCTTCCATTCACCATTCGAAGTTTTTTTTAGGTCCATCCTGCTCTTATTACCATCGGAACTTCCATTACTTCCTTGCCAGGGTTTGATATCCAACAAACCTAAAAGCACTTCTGGCTGAATTTTTACTTCGGCTGTTTTAAAAACGATGCTATCTTCCGATTTCTTGAATTCAGAAGAAACAAACTCCCGGGTGAAGGCATAAACAATGGCATACTCTAGCACACCATTCAGAATTTGTCGTGTGATAACCGTTTTGTTCTTTTCGGCCAAAAGACTGTTCATCACATTATAAATGTAATGATAGGTCGCAAAGCTGGCCTCAAAATCATTTGCATCTTTGAAAGATTTGATAATTAGGTTATGGAAAACACGGCGCGTAACTTCCCCCTGCTTTTGCTGAATGATTTCGGTAAGTACCTCTACATCAATATTTCCCTTTGCAAAAGAATAATTGGACCCAAGCATGGATAGGGAATTTTGGCCATAAGATAATGAGGATATAAAAAGCAAAAGGAAAAGTAATCTGGTTTTCATAACGGTTGTAATAAGTAATAGCGTTAACGGATGATGTTGATTAGGTAATTGATTTTTAAGGAAATTCGTGGAAAGGCTTAAGAAAAACACATAGGCTGGAGGTTAAAATAATAGCATTCAATCTCTTCTGCAGGCTAAGGTAATGATTTTCATTTAAAACCAACGTATAAAAGATATACCCCAGCACGCCACCCTTTGAAACGCAAACTGTCGATTTTTCTATCTATACGCACATTTACTTCCCAAAATAGGCAGTGTTCATGCCTTTTAATATCTACTAACTAAGTATACTTTTGTCCAGCTCTTTCGGCGGTTATACAGGACGATCGCTTATATAACCGTGTTTATCAAAACATTTGGAGTATTTAATAGGATGAATTGTAGTTGAAACCGTATTGTAAATGTATGCATTTGGTATTGCACAGAGGTGCAGTGTAGTTAAAACAGGGATTGTATTGCTGATAGCCACCGTAGCGCTGGCTGGTGCCGTGGCCGGAAGACCAGTTGGGCAACAGCGCGAGATTGGCGGAACGGTGACGGATGAAAGCGGCACGTCACTTCCTGGCGTAACCGTGTCGGTAAAAGGTACCACATCGGCCACCACGACAGGCGAATCTGGCAATTACCGGATTTATGTGCCCGATCAGGGAGTGGCGGTATTGGTGTTTTCGCTCATGGGTTTTGTGAATCAAGAAGTAGAGATCAAGGCGCAGTCGATCATCAACGTGTCGTTGCAAGCTGCGGTCAGCAACTTGGATGAAGTGGTGGTCATCGGTTATGGAACGGTGAAACGAAGCGACCTTACGGGATCTGTATCTACCATTAAGAGTGAAGACTTTAACCCCGGGCAAAGCGGGGGTGTACAGGGGCTGATCCAAGGGAAGTTACCGGGGGTACGGGTGGTGGAAAGTTCGGGAGAGCCCGGTGGCGGTTATTCCATCAGTATCCGCGGGTCCGGTTCCATCAGCGCCGGTACGGGACCCTTGTGGGTTGTAGATGGTTCACCGATGGCAGGAGGCTTACGTACCTTCAATCCGGAGGATATCGAATCCATCGAAGTGCTGAAAGATGCCTCGGCTACGGCAATATACGGATCGAGAGCAGCGGGTGGCGTAATCATGGTGACCACCAAAAAGGGTGGAAGTGTACCGTTGCAGGTAAATTACAGCGGCTACCTGAGTTTTAACCAACCGATCAACAACATCACCCTACTCACCCCGGAACAGTATCAGACGGTAAGCAACGCAATTATAGACGATGGCGGCGGAAATCCGGAAGACAGGATAGAGAGTACGGGGGCTGGAACGGATTGGATGGCCGAGATTTTCAATCCGGGAGCAGTCGAACATAACCACTCCCTGGCATTCAGCGGTCGCCTCAGCGATCTAAATTATTACGTATCGTTAAATGCCACCGATGAGGCCGGTGTGATCCGTCATTCGAATTTTCAACGTTATGGCGGGCGGATAAACCTCAATTATGCGGGCGACAACAAATTCCGTTTTGGGACAAACCTGCGGTTTGCACACATCGAAGATCAGACCATCAATAAAGCAGGCGTCAACGAAAACGCGGGTGCGGTCTATTCCGCGTTATTTTTTGATCCTACGTTGCCGGTGCGGGATGAAACCGGAGCATTTACGGCAAGTGACCTGCTGACAATCAACAATCCGCTGGCTATACTCGAAGGCGAAGATCGCGGACGGCGCATCAACCAGTTTGCTGGCAATATATATAGCGAGTACGCCTTTCTTCCAAGTTTAAGCGTTCGCCTAAACGTTGGTTTCGATATAGGCGACAATCGCAATGACAACTACATCAGCAGGCAAACCATAGTGGGAGCTGCCAGAGGTGGTGTTGCCAATATCGACCAGAGTCAAAATTTCGACAGCGTGGTCGACGCGACTATCCGATATGCCGAATCATTTAATGAACACGAGTTAAACCTGCTGGCTGGGGTAGAGGTACAAAAATTCAGAAGCTCCGGCTTATCTATGCATGCGGAGGGCTTCCCGGCCGATGGCACGGGCACCGATAACATGGCACTAGGCAATCCGGAAACATTTACACTGGGCAGCAGTAGGACAAGCAATAGCCTGGCATCGGCCTTCGGGCGAGTCAATTACACATTTAAAGACCGTTACCTGCTTACCGCTACCATGCGCGCCGATGGGTCCACACGGTTCGGCACGAACAATAAGTTCGGGTATTTTCCATCCTTTGCGTTTGCCTGGCACCTCGGTAAAGAGCCGTTTGTGGAGCAGCTTGCCTTTGTGAACGAATTGAAACCAAGAATCAGCTGGGGCCGGACCGGAAATCAATCCATCGGCGACTTCTTGTCAATCACCACATTCGCCCGCGGTGCGACCGCGATATGGAACGACGCACAGCAGATTGGGCTGACTCCTGCCCGGTTGCCCAATGAAGATATCCGCTGGGAAACATCTCAGCAGCTGGACGTTGGTCTTGATTTTGCTTTTTTTAATAGCCGTTTGGTTGGCCATTTTGATTATTTCCAGCAAAAAACCTTTGATATGCTAATGGCGGTTCCTCTACCCGTAGAAACCGGCTTCCAAACGCAGATCCAGAATATTGGCAGTATTGCCAACCATGGTGTTGAATTCGATATCACAACGAGAAATATTGTCCGCCAGGACTTCAGTTGGACAACCAACCTGAATATGGCTACGGTCCATAACAAGGTTACTGACATTGGTAATACCGTGCAGGTGATTTCGGGCTCGTCAGGATTTACCAATAATTTTCTGGTTACCCGGGTGGGGCAACCCCTCCGGTCGTATTTTGGATATAAGGTTGAGGGGGTGTGGCAGACCAACGATGATTTTTCACAGACCACACAAAACGTCAAACCGGGCGACCTCAAATACGTCGATCAAGATGCAAATGGAGAGATCAATGCCGATGACCGTGTGATTTTGGGTAACGCTTTTCCGGACCTTACCCTCTCGTTTGGAAATCGGCTTTCTTACAAGAATTTCGGATTGGTAATTTTCATAGAAGGGGTTCAGGGAGTAAGTATGCTTAACAATAACCTGGTTGATACCTATTTCCCACTTCAGAACAGACGGAATAAGTATGCGGAGCCTTACCTGAACCGGTGGACTCCGGAGAACCCTTCTAACAAATACCCTTCTTTTGTCAGTCCGGGAAGCCAGGGACAAAATGTAGTCAATTCGCTGACCGTCGAAGACGCCTCGTACATCCGGCTCAAAAGTGTACAATTGAGCTATGACTTTCCTTCGCGATTGTTAGGCAATGCACTGCGCGGTGCCCAGCTGTACGTTACCGCAACAAACCTGAAAACTTGGAGTGATTACTCAGGGTTTGATCCGGCACTAAACTCCGGTGGCGACCCAAATGCAATGATCGATTACAATGCCTATCCCCTGGCGCAGAAATTCCAGATTGGCGCGAAGGTAGATTTTTAGTTAGAAGAGATAGATGACATGAAGCAAATACAGACAATGACCACGAAACAGTTTATCCCGCTTATCATCGTGTTGTGCTCGATATTCACAAGCTGTGAAAGCATGCTTGAAGAACAGCCGTATTCGGAGCTGGATCCCGGCGACGTGCTGACCACCGCGAATGGCATCGAAAAAGTACTGGTTTCTGCCTATGGAAACATGGTATGGAACAATGTAAAATTCAAGCTAACCCGGTTTGAGGAATGGTCGGCGGATCTTTCCTGGCAAACGGGAGGTGTAGAGAACCGGACTGCCTTGACAATTTTAAACTGGACATGGGATGCCTCTCAGGATCATTTCATTGGCGCCTATAACAGGCACTATGAAGCCATTCGAGATGCCAATATCATCTTGGGCAATCTCGATCTGGTAGCGGAGATTGCCGACGACAAAAAAGCCAGCCTTACCGCCGAAGCGAGGTTTATACGGGCTTGGGCATATTACCGCCTTTACATTTATTTTGGTACCACACCCCTCCGGACCAGCATAGATGATCCTGCGGAGATGCGCAGAGCCACCGAGGAGGAGATGCTCCAGTTTATCGAATCGGAGCTTCTGGCGGTGATACCGGATCTGCCCGATCCGGGTTCAGAAGCACATTATGGCCGGGCTACGAACGGCGGAGCAAAGGCGTTGCTTGCCAAGTTTTACCTGAATACGAAGCAATGGCAGAAAGCGGCGGCAGCTTGTCAAGACGTGATCGATATGGATAAATATCGGCTTTTCCCGGACTTTGAAAGTTTACTGAAGGCCGAAAACGATGGCAACAGCGAGATGATTTTGGTAACGCCATTGAGCCCGGACGGTCCTGCCATGAATTACATGGAAGGAGCGTTCCCCCCCGGCTTTGCAGCATGGCCAGAAAAAAACGTTGTAAACACTTCGTGGGAGAATCACGGTACCCAGCATCGGCTCCGTGAAAGCTTTTATAACTCGTTTGCCCCCGGGGATAAACGCCGGGAACCTATCTTAACTAAGTATGTAAACGACCGCGGCGTAACGGTAGACCTGTTGAACGATGCGGAAGACAACATCCGCTCATTCCGGTTCTGGCCCGATATAAATGCCCAGGGTAACCGACATGGCAATGATCTGCCGGAAATCAGGTATGCCGATATTCTGCTAGCCAGAGCAGAAGCATTGAATGAGCTGAACGGTCCCGATGAGGAGGCGATTAACCTGATTAACCAGGTGCGTGCACGCGCAGGTGTGCCCGATTTATCCGCAGCAGACTTTGCGACGAAAGAGGCATTGAGAGATCACATTGTGCAGGAGCGTGCCTGGGAATTCTATGAGGAAGGCCACCGGCGAACTGATCTTATCCGGATGGGCAAGTTTGTTGAATTTGCTAAAAAGCGGGGGGTTGAAAATGCCGCAGAATATCGCTTGCTATACCCCATTCCACAAGCAGCGCTTGATGCGAATCCGCTGCTGAAGCAAAACCCCGGATATTAAGAATTCCGTTAAAATTTGAGAGGTAATTCCGGATCTTAGTAGTAGTTTTATACGTATAAACAAATGTACGAATTATGAGTGTTGTGATGCGAAACCGTATTTTTCTAATGGCAATGGGATGCGTACTTGGCTTGAATGGACAGGCACAGCAGGTTGAGGAGAATAAACGGCCCAATATTTTATTGATCCTGGCCGACGATTTAGGCTTTTCGGATATCGGCTGCTATGGAGGCGAAGTGCAGACACCAACGATCGATGAGCTGGCACACGATGGAATACGGTATAAACAATTCTACAATGCCGCGCGATGCTGCCCAATACGTGCTTCGCTAATCAGCGGACTTTATCCACATCAAGCTGGAATGGGCTGGATGGCCGCGGCCGACATGGGTACGCCGGCTTATCAGGGCAACCTGAATAACAACGCCGTGACGATTGCAGAAGTGTTGAAAACGGCCGGATACCGGACATACATGACCGGAAAATGGCACCTGACCAACGAGCGAAAAATTGACGGCATGGTAACAGATAATTGGCCCATACAACGGGGATTTGACCGCTACTTCGGAATCATACCGGGTGGGGCCAACTATTTTACACCGGTTATATATAGTGGAAATGAGCGGTATCAAGCACCCGATAATTTTTATCTGACAGACGCGATCAGCGATACAACCGTACGGTATCTGGACGAACACTTCGACGCGCACCCCAATGATCCACTATTCATGTATGTGGCATACACAGCGCCTCACTGGCCATTACACGCGCTGCAAAAAGACATCGAAAAGTACAAAAATGCCTATTTGGCAGGTTGGGATACCTTGCGCGAGCAGCGATTCGGGAAGCAACAGCAAATGGGGCTTTTTCCCAAGCATACCGCGCTATCTCCGCGTGATTCTGCCGTTGCTGCCTGGGATCAATTAACACCGGCGGAGCAGCAGGAAATGGCGATGCGCATGGCTATTTATGCAGCACAGATAGACAACATGGACCAAGGGATCGGCCGAATCGTAACCGAGCTCCGGAAGCGGGGGCAACTCGACAATACGTTGATCTTTTTCTTAAGCGACAATGGGGCCTGCGCAGAATTCATCAGCAGTGGTTCACGGAAAGCAGCAGATGGAAAGGAAGATACGTTTGAAAGCTATCGAATAAACTGGGCCAACCTCAGCAGTACCCCATTCAAAGAATACAAACACTATACCTACGAAGGGGGTATTGCCACACCACTGGTGGTGCACTGGCCCGACGGGATAGACAGCGCATTACGTAATACGTTTGTAAGCCATTATGGGCATCTAACCGATATTATGGCTACCTGCGTTGATGTGGCGGGTGCCGCCTACCCGACGGAAATGAATGGAAACACGATCCATCCGATGGTTGGCAAAAGCTTGGTTCCACACTTCACAGGCCATGACAATAACCGGGGCAGGATTTTCTGGGAACACGAAGCAAACATTGCGATGCGCGATGGAAAATGGAAGCTGGTTGCCAAAACTCCCGAAGAGCAACAATTTGACCCGCATAACCTTCGGTTATATAACCTCGAAGACGATCCAATTGAGCTAACCGATTTATCGGCCGTGGAGCCGGAGCGGGTGCAGCGTATGTATGCTGAATGGCAGGCATGGGGTGAGGAAGTAGGTGTTTTCCCATTGGATACCCGCAATTATGGGAAACGGGGGCAAGACTACCGGCGCCATATCAACGGTGATTTTAACGATAACTTGGGGGGATGGACGGTTTATATCGGAGATGATGCGGATGCTACGATTTCGATTGATACCATCGGGAAGCTGACGGGGCAGAAAGCAGCCCGCATTAAATTGGCAACGCCCGGTACAAATCCCGACGCAGTCGCCCTGCGATGGCCTTTTCGCGGCCAACAGGGAGAACGGTTTGAAGTAGGCGTTAACGCAGTGGCCGATAAGCCGTCTGCCTGCTACCTGCGGTTGGAACAAGTTGGCAAGGATAACAAACGGGTGATCGATCGGGAAATCCCTATAGGAACCACCCCCGAAAACAGTCGATTTGTATCCATAGCACTACCCGCTGAGGGGCAGTACCGTTTGGGGCTCTATTTTGGAAGTGGAGGCAAAGGCACCACCTTCTGGATTGATGATGTAACGCTCACAGCTGTGCAGAACGACTAAAACCCACTTCGAATAAAGCCGAACATTCGACAAACTGTCGATCCTAATTGGCATATACAGACATCTTAACGGATATGGGCTGCCTATTGTCTTTCAAAGAATAAATCCTTATATTTGTTGTTAACATGAGTGCAGCAACAAAAGACAAGTATACGACAGCGGACGGTTATTCTTACATGACCAAACGGATAGTAATATCAAAAGCACAGGCAGCTGGGAAAAAGGCAGCGAGAGCTGCCATGGATACCATGGGTTATGTGGTTACTGTGCAGGATGGTTGGGTCGTACGCAAAAATGAGGACGGCTCCATCGAGCGTATCAAACGGCTATAGCGCAACCGAACTCTGAATGCAACCTAAACAAAAATCATTACGTTTGCGAGTATTTGCAGGCCCCAACGGCTCGGGCAAAAGCACAATTATAAACGCCATAAGAGACAAAGAAGTAAACGGTTTCCCCATTGATTTCGGGTATTATATAAATGCAGACGACATAGCAAAACACTTGAAGGAAGGTGTATTTGATTTTTCTCCTTTTGGAATTGTTTTCACCAAAACCAATTTCTCGGTTTTTGCGGAAAAGTCGGGACTACTAAATCCGTCTTTTACTGAAGAGGATTTCCATGCTTCTTATAGTTTATCAGGTACCGTTTTCAAAGCAAAGTTCATTGGACGAATTGAACAACTCGCCCAGTTGATTGCTAGGTATCTCCGGGAAGCCTTACTTGAACGGGGGACACGCTTTTCTTTTGAGACGGTATTTTCGCATGAGTCCAATCTTGATATTATGCGCCGCGCAGCAGAAAAAGGCTACAAAGTTTACTTGTATTTTGTCTCCACCGAATCGCCGGAGATAAATAAATACCGGGTGAAACTCCGGGTAACCCGGGGTGGCCACGATGTACCTGAAAATAAAATCGAAAGTCGCTACTACCGCTCACTTTCGCTACTGACTGATGCGGCTGAAATCGCCTATCAAGCGTATTTCTTCGACAACTCACTCGATGATAAGCCTTTTCGTTTAATTGCTCATTTTAAAGTAGTCGACGGGAAAAAAGTTTGGGATGAAACCGGCTTACATTCACCCCAATGGTTTAAAAAATATTATTTAAGATAAGCAAAGTGATTTTCTTGTGAGCCGGCACTGATTGATAATCATTAAAGGTGGTTTATAACGTCAGATCGTTCGGTGCGATTAACGCCATGCACTTGTTAACCTCTTAACTTCGCGCTGATTTTAATAGATCCCAATCTTCGTCCGATCGAAGACCAAATATCCCGAGGTGCGTTAACCATCTACGCTGGTCTGTTATACAAGCGAAAGAAAATACCCATTATGTCGATCCGGAAAATTGAGGAAACCCGAAACCCAATCAGTGCTCCCGCGCCTTCGCTCAACCGGCTCGAAATTTTTTATAATAGATTTGATAGTATTGTCATATCGCCGAAAGATAAACCGGAATTTATTGCCAATCTGATAAAATTGAATCCAGAGATTGAGGTGGTGTAGGGTATGGAAAGGGACCGTCGCAGCAGGTTTATTCAATTCTTAACGTTATTTTAATGGATTTCTCATTATTTTTGTTTTCAATTGAGGATCAGGCCCATGGTAGACTTTTCTCAGTATGACGACAATCAATTGCTTGAGCGGCTGAAGGCGGACAATGAACGCGCTTTTACGGCAATCTATCACCGTTACTGGAAATTGCTTTTCTCCGTCACCGCAAATAAGCTGACCACACTCGATGATGCCGAAGAAGTGGTGCAAGAGGTATTTGTCGATTTATGGAACAGGAGATCGTCGATCCAGGTCACCACTTCGCTCAAATCCTACCTCGCTGCTTCTGTCAAGTACCAGGCATGGTCATTGATGGCACGGCGGCAAAAGGAGCTACGGAACAGAGAGCGCCTCACTGCCCTCCC
>WKJB01000199.1_pt1 | contig 14055 bp, 13 predicted proteins | sample 5403331 | NCBI WGS metagenome assembly WKJB01 (sample SAMN13198853, study PRJNA488119) | plastic metagenome | isolation source: water-polyurethane dispersion (WPUD) containing a polyether... | place: Mexico: Mexico City | collected 2016 | reverse complement strand
AGTCCGGGTAATAATATCGCTGATCTCATCAGTTACAACATTCCACTTAAAGCGAAGGGTATACTGCTGATAGAAAGCCTGGATTTCCCAAACGTCTTCGGCCAGTTTTTTGGTATGCACATCGCGTCCGCTCAAGAAGGGAGCCATGTTATAATAGATAGGATGTCCTGAATGCTTCATACACAAATAGTAAAAATGGAAGAGGATCTGCGCCCCATCGATTTCATAAAGTGCGTCAGACAGGGATAAATGGTAATGTTTGTTCTTATGGTCAAGCAAGCTCAGGAAATCTTCTTTAAACGCGGGGACATCCTGACGGAACGTTTTGGCGTATACTTCGTCAATTTGCGGATATTGGGCCAGTTCTTCATTCCGAATTCTACTATATTCCTTGCGATGACTATCGTAAAATTCCATCCGTTTGCGCTGCATACTTTCGATCCGTTGGGTATCGTCAGCAGTTGTGCCATCGGGCAGGTCATCATACCGTGCCCAACGGAATCTGTTTAACTCGACCTCCAATCGCTGAGCGGGCGTATTCGCCATCGGAAAAGAATGGTTGAGCCAGCCCGCAGGTTGCTGTCCGCCCGTGTACACCCACAATTCAGGATCAGTCCACTGGTTGTCTTCGATGTTCCAATTAAATCTCAAGGCGTACATACGGTTTATAAAGGTAATCTGCCACTGGTTTCCCTCTATCGGATCAGCAAAGGGTAGTATACCATAGTCGTATTGATGAGACACTTCTTCGTGATTCATCCCTTGCTGTGTAATCAGGTAATTTATGATAAAGCTCCCTAACACAGTGATTCCAAACCACGTATCGGTAACACGAAGCACACGAAAATTCGCTACAGTTTGCAGCACCTCGAATTCTTGTTTCATTCCGAGATCTGCATCGTTGTAAGCACTGTCAAAATCGGATATCCGCTCATAACCGGGCAGTAACTTGGGTGCAGGTTTGTAACGGGCCAGATCAGCCTTTCGCAAGCGAAGATACTGCTCCTGATGTTTCTGGTAAAAGCTGTCCATGCGCTTGTATATCGGATGTCTCAATACAGAAAGTTCAAAATCTTCCATCTGTGTGACCCATATATCAAAAGCAGGTTTCTCTTCCCGGTGGTAAGGTCTCATCCATTCATCCATTTCTTTGCGGAGCTGCTGCTCTTCGGTTAATAATTCCGTAGTTTGCCCCTCGCAGAAACCTAAGTTCCCCACCAGGAATAAAGAAAATATGACGATGTGTAGCGGCTGTTTCATTTTCTTATCCATTATGATTGGATTTTTTTATTTTTCCCTAAATTCCTTCAATGTGGATGGGTGCAGGTAAAAGGAGATAACTTCTTCATTTTCCTGCCGCGACACCCACCCATCCGGATGGAGGGAGTTATAGCTCGGTTTGATCAATATTTTTCCATGGTCATCCATGAGCCCCCATAGTCCATCCTTCTTTAGTTGGTACCGCCAGTACCGAGGGTTGTCCATTGGATAGACCTCATAATATTCGGGTGCGATCAGCCAGTGTTGTTGCTCAAAATCCCAGATGCCCTGCCGCACCGCCTTATCCTGCCGCAAAGTAACATGGTACAACGCGCTATCACTGAGCCCGCTTATCCGGTCAATTTTCCAGCCCTCGGGAACCTGATTTTCGGGGATATAATATTCCTTCTCCGGCCAGAGGATATTGCCCGACCGCTCGGTGACCGTAAAGGGAATACCTGGAGGCAAGGTTTGGTGCCAGTTTCCCTGCGTATCCAAAAACCGGAAATATTTTGTTTTTGCATCGCGGATGCTCATGAACATGAAGTAATCCGACCCCGGGACCGAAGCGAGCGACCAGAGTCCTCGGATCAGCTCCTCTGCTGTGGGATCGCCGGGATGCATATTCTCGTGTATGAGATGAGGTAAGGCTTTCGAAAAATCGGGGTAAATAAAAATAAGACCATCGTCATTGCGATAGGCTGTTGCAATGGAGGTATAATAATCTATGGAAAGTGATTTTATCACCGGTATATCTTCAACCTTGAAGGCGATGGAATTTACCTTTCGATAACCTTTTTTGTCCACCCGTTTGCCTTGACGATCCATGATGTACAGATTTATACCTTCCTGCCGGGCAAAGTTGTGTTCGGTCAATGGCTCCTTGATCCCCTCGGAGAGGAAATGTGCACCTTTTAAATCAATATTGTACAGCCTTTGATCGATCAGTACCTGGTTGCTGTCCAGCGTACGGATGTCAAAGTACTTGTCTTCAGTATGTATACGTTTGTTATCGGTGAGCCGTTCGCTCCGTATTTTCCGGGGTTTATCCCCAAGGATAAACAGGATTTTCCTGAACCGTTCCACCTTGGTGTCGAATAGGCGGTTATCGTTGCCTCCGCCCATCAGGTTGAATCCGGGCAGGAATTTCCATTCCCAGAAGCGCCATCGGGTATAATAGGATTTATGTACCTCCGCTATGGTGAAATCTTCCAGTGCATGCAGATGTATGTCATCGTATCCCGGGGCGAGGATCAGGTTGTTGTTTTGATCAATAACCCCTTCTCTGTCCAGGCTATCCGTTACCACCGCAAAACCCTGTCCGGTAAATAGGCTGGCACGTTTATACTGTGGATCAATCTTGATATCCAGGTTTTCGTCGGCATACCCAAACTTTCCGGACTTATCCCGATAGGGATACAATGTTTCTTGCAGCCTATCACTGACGGGCGGTTGCTCTTGCGCACAGGCACTGCCGGTAAGCATGGCACATAGTAAAACCATAAATTTTGTCATAAGCTCAAACATTCAATAACGAGAAAATCCCACCCTACAAATTTCTCCAAAATAGGGTGTTCAACCTATCCACGAAAACCACCATTTTCTTGTTTGGATTTTGATATCGTATGGCTGTGCTCTACATTTGATAGATAAAAAGGCGTGGCATTATTCAATTGGCTAAAGCATAAAAATACGAAACAGGGAAAAGGTCCCGCGGCACATCCATATTATGGAGCGCGGGTGAAGGTCGTAAACGATATAATCAACTTCAACAACGACCATAACGAAAAACAGGAAATGTCTTTTACCAACATTAATAAAATGTCGGTGGTCAGTTATGTGGATGAAAACCAGCAAGGCGATTACTGGCTTTATTTTTGGCCGGTCAGCGGGGGTGGAAGTTTGAGCGTGCCGTCCAAAGCGGGCGGATTTGCCAATCTGGTGGCGGCATTGAAAAATCTTCCGGGGTTCGAACCGGAAAAACTGGATAACGCCCTGCAACAGTTAGGCAAAAAGCACATCCTTATTTTTAAAAGCGAAAACCCGCCTATAAACGCAGCCATTAATCCCACAGGAACGACGACGGCATTTGAAAAAATAGAAGAAGGCCTGTGGCTGGACGACCGGCAGCAGCTCATTCCATGGGGCAGCTTTGACGGGCTGGACAAGTTAACCTATATAGAAAAGAATAAACGCTTTCCACCCAATCCGCAATATTACTTTTACGAGTATACACTCCCACAGGCTACTATATTAAGCGGAATACAGGTAAGCGATTTAAAAGTCATGACCCCCAGCCTTCATAACAGTCAGGGAATAAATCCCAAATGGTCGGTAACCCGATACGCTGCGGACATTATTTTAGGTCATTCGGGAGAAAAAGCATTGGCTGCACTCCGTCGGCATATTACCACCTGTTGGAAAAAAGCCCCGGATAAGGTAGAAGAAAATTGTACCACCTGGCGGCAGGGACGGGTAACGGTACACTTGAATATTTTTAAACAGCAAGAATTCGATACGTATGCCAACGAATGTACGTTGCTCATCGACTATGACCCGGATTTGACACCGTTTTATACCGATGGTTATCAGCAAAGTCTGCACATAGAGGACGTAAAAAGTTTTCAGACGTTCCCATATCCTTTTAAAGTTTCGGAAGACTACATCCGGGATCCCAATGTCTTTTACACACCGGAATGCTTTAAAGGTTTATTTGATGAACAGCTCAAGAGTTTGATTTGGATAGATGAAAAGACTAGGAAGATTGGCTTTGCAAACCAGCGGTTTTCCCGGATTTTCTCCTTTGGGAGTGAATCTGAACTGTTGCTGGAGGCCTGTTATTGGCGCGATAAATTGTCTGGTTATCATTTATACTATAAAAACGCAGCTAAAGGCCCGTGGCACGGAATAGCTGCTGTTGAAGTAGAGAATGACGATGCAGAAGACGATTTTGTGAATAAACTGGTCTCGTTCACCGGAATGCCCTGCGGGCGACAGGAAGACCGGCAATACTATTGAGAGAAACATCTTGTAACCAAACCTAACGTTGATTTCGGGCCTATCCACGAAAACCACTATTTTCTTGTTTGGATTTTGAAATCGTATAGTAGTGGTCTACATTTGATAGATAAAAAACTGGATTTAAACTTGGAAAATGATGTATAAGAATGGTTTTCTGCTCTTGATCACGATCGTGGCATACAGCCTATCAACGGTACTTTTGGCCCAGTCAAAGGCGGGTATGGACATAGATTTTACTAATATCTACAATACGCACAATACCTCTATCGGTATTCCTGTGCGGGACAGCGTATATATTTATAACCCGTCATCTTCGAAGTCACCGACAAATTGGTCTGTGATAGAATCCCTGTCTATACCCGAAGGTACCATTGCCATGGACGGCAACATCGGGAAGAATATTTTTATGACGAAGGAAACGATCATCTTCGAAGAATACGGTCGGTACGATACGCTTCGTTTTCATGCCGGGTTACCGCCCATTGATCCACGCCTTTGGATCCGCACTCCCCATAGCACAGAGGTTGAAAGCTATTTCCTGTCGGGAGAAAAGAACGTATGCTATTACCGGGAATACGATGAAGACCAAAAGCAGTTTGTGTGGCAGGTGTCCGATCAGTTGAACCCGCATATGTTCAAAGAAAACCGTACACAACCTGTATTGAAGGACAAAGACGGTTTTTATAAACTTTACTCATTCATCCCCGGCGGCGGAAGCGAATACCTTGCCGCGGTGTTCAAGCATCGCATTTCGTTCTTCCGGTATCCCATGCTGCACGATGCCCTGCTCGGAGACAAAATTATAGCGCCCTCGGAACTGGACTTTACGCTGCCGCAGGGTGCGGTTACGGCATTTATATATGATTTCAAATACATAGCAGTGGTCTCGCAAGAGCAGATTGATTTTTATGGTTTTGATAGCGCGCAAAAGAAATGGAAGAAAGCAAAGGGGATTCCGTCCCTTCGCTTTGCGTCCCTAAATCAAGAAAAATAGTAGAGATGATGGAAAAAAGTCCCCACTTCATAAATTTTATACTGACCATCCTGTATTTTCTTTGCAATGGTACAACTGGTTATGCCCAAGAGGGTGAATCCTACTGTTCGAGGTATACCTTCGAAATGATACCCGGTGATTCTATCCGCCTTATTCCCGAAGACGATGGCAGTACATTCACAGGCCAGATTTCAAAAAGAGTTGATCTTAATTTTGATGGCTTGGATGACTTCATTATAAATTTTGGCATTTGTGGCAACTGGGGGGATTGTGTATATGGCATTTATGTACAACAGGCCAATCAAAAATACACTTGTGTTTTCCGCCCGGAATACTGGTATTCCGGGAAATGGGACTTGCTGGAAAAGGAGTGCATAAGGGTGGATGGTACACGCTGGATGAAACTTCGGCTGTACTCCCGCACCGATTATGGAGGCGGTCCGCCGGGTATCGTACCCACTTCATTTTTGCAATTCGACGACAGCAGCTATCAGAACATCGAATTGCAGTCCTTGACTAATTGGCCGAATAATGCAGATAAAACAGAAACGTTCGGCGTGCAAAAGGAATATACCCATCGGGGTAAAACCTATCAGGTGGGCCGGATGCTGCTGAAAGATTTTCAATACGGTCCGTTGACGCTGCGTGTGATCGAAAAGGACACGATTACGGATATCATAGCACCGATAGATGAATATCCCGATCTGGAGATGTCCCGAGCCGAATTGATCCACCTGCATGGACGCCCGTTTTTCTTTGTGATCGACCGCTACCGGGTATACCTCGTTGATCTGCAAAATGAAAAGATCTCCGCGCGTATACAGCCCGGCCTTGGGGTGGAATATGGCGATGACGCCATCAGTGGTACGGTGAATGGATTCCAATTTTTCGATGAAGACACTTATTTGCTGGGTATTGCGGTCAGCTATGGGGTTTTCTGTTTCAATATTTCTGATCTTGACCACCCGAAAGAATTACCACGCTATACGGGACATTACGGCGACCGGGGGCAGTCCTATTTCTTTCTGGAACAAAATGCCGATGATTCATACAACGGCATGGTTTCCAGAAGCGATACGCTGAAAAAATCAGATTATGTTTCGGGCTTTTATACCGCAACCAAAAAAGCAACCTATCTGTTTCGGGATGCACGGCTTATGCCACCAAGTGGAACGTATATCAATCCGGTCAATGATGGAACCCCAAAACCTTTTGTCTTGCTCTACGAAAAAGGCATAAACGGCAAAAAAATACCTTGGGTGGTCGATCTCAAAAAAGGAATACTAATCAAAGGCGAGGCCGGACAGCGCTTTATCGATAAACAACGTTAGCCATGAGAAAATTATGGTGCCTGTCAACCTTACTGTTCTTTCTTACGTTTGGCTATGCGCAGGACACGCAGGAATCCTTGATACCCGGCATCTATGTTTTGCATCTTGATGAAACGCCTCTATATTACCTTCCCAAGGCACTGTTCAAGCCTTCGAACCGCTCGGTCATGCATATACAGACGGCTCCCTTCCGAATGTTACAGGATTGGGGTACGCAGCAGGCTATCGTTACCTGTGATACGGTGGATGGATCGACCGTAAACAGCATTGTTTTCCTGAACGCCAAAGCGGATACCAGCGCAGCGGCAGGTTTTGTGAGCCGACAGACCCAGCCGCTTTATTTTAAAGCGATGGATAGTACGATGAGGTTATGGACTACCTATGGGGATAACCCGTTGGAACGTCCTGAAAATGGTATGTTTAATTTACAGGGCGGTTGGTTTTCGGTATACGGGCACAAGCAAACAGAAATCGATATCTGGAAAGATACGCAGAACGAAAACAAAACGATAGAGGGAACAACGTTAACCGTTCAAACAGCAGCATTCCGCATTTTTAGACCCATTCCTTTCCAATCGGTTATCTATAACCAGACCACCGACTCCATTCCTTTATTTTCCCAAGCGGATACACGTAACCCGCCACATACCTGGTTTCCGTTGAACGAGAATCTTTTTGTGCAAAAAGACAGTCTGGATGGCTTATGGCTTAAAACGTCCCGTTTTGAACTGGTACCCTATGAGCGGCAGTACCTGATGGCTTCGGGCGGGAAAACACTTCGCCACCGGCTGAAAGAAACAGCGGGCTGGGTTCGGAAAGAAGATTTGTACCGGGGGCAATGGAAAGGACATTTCATAGAACTACCCGGTTTCCGTTTTGAAGTAGCAGGTGTCGATCCATACGTTGCAGACAAAGACGGGTATACTGCTACCCGCGGATCGCTGGATGCCATTAAGGTCATCGACAAAAAAAGGGAACAGACCGTGCAGGTTATTACCGGTATCGGTGCTGAAATAACGGAGACGCTCAACCGGTGCCTGCATTTTGTGGATGCCAATTTCGATGGTTACCGGGATATCGTATCGGCTTATGCTGATGGTGGCGCTGGCCCCAACTACGTCAACATCTTTTACCTTTTTGATCCGGCAGCCAAGCGGTTTGTATACGATGAAGGCCTATCGGCCCTGTCACAGGTGGAAGTGGATACCGTGAACCAGGTCATTCGTTCCGCTTGGCGGAACGGTGCGGGGCAGCATGGTGCTGCTAAATACCGTTTCATCAACGGCAAGATGGAGCAAACCTATCAGTGGGATCAGGTTTGGGGAATGGGGTACTTTGTGCAGGAAACCGAATCCGCCCGCCAACCGGACGGAGGGTGGAAGGAAACCGTCAGCTATGGTGCCGAAGGGGTAGCCGATACGATAGCAATTTATCAGAAACCGGATGACAGACAGACCCCCCTTACACGCATACCGGGTTCGAATGCGTATTTAAAGATACGGGATGAAAAACCGATGTGGTATTACATACAGAGCGACTACCCCGATTCGTTGCAGGGCTGGATACGGAAGGAAATGGTTTTTCCGGACAACTGGGAGCAGGTGCCGACCTCTTTTACCCGCTATACCCTTGAAAAAGTGGAGAGCAAATACGGAAACCTGCTGGCCTTGCGGATAAAGGACGAAAAATCCGGGGAACCGATACAGATTATCGGCCCAGTGGATATCGGTTACCCATCCGGTATATTAGAAGCAGAGAATGATAACGGTGATAAGCGAATGAATTTTCGAATCCGCTTTGAAGATGACGAAACGGAACCCTTGGAGTATGTATTCGACAGGCGACGTAAGCTCTTCGTGAAAGAGAGTGACTGACATAAAATCCTTGTTTTCATGGATTGTATGAAGCGGGCAAAGCCTCTAATTTTGTTGCAACGGTACATTCACCATGCATTCAAAATATATGAAGATAATTCTAAGTATCATCGCCTTGTCGATTATCCATGTAGCTTCGGCACAAAACACCCCAGCCTATATAGCAGTATCTGAAGATAGCCTTAAGGGCAAGACGTATAAAGCGGAAATTACAACATTATATGCAAGGACGGTAGATGGAGGCGTAACGGATACCAGGTATTGCTGCTTATCGTTTGAGAAAGACAGCGTAAAAATTACACACGTTCAATTACGTATATCTTATAGTGATGGGCAAAAAACGGAATCCCATACAGCTGGAAGTAAAACCTATCCCTGGAGAATGCAGAACGCCGAAATAATCATTGAAAACTTTAAGGATTACGGGCATCTTAATTTTAGAAACAACCAGATTGTTGGGAAAGACTGGTCTGGCAATGATTTGATATTCTCCATAGAAAACGACCAACCTGTGAAATTGCAAAATGAATAAAACGATAATCAAATGAAACTAATCCTAACGTTAGTCACGCTGTTTGTTGCCCATTTCGTATCGGCACAAAAGCCCCGCTATGTTCCCTTTCAATATCAGGGTGAAATCAGCATCATGGACGTCGATGGAAATACATTCGTGGGGCCTGGAACATTCAACGATTATCATGTTGTCGGTGATTTCAAAGCTTATATAGTCTGGGATCAGCGATTGACCGATCAAGACTTCTTTTTCAACGCCATTAGCGGTCAGGGAGAAGACGATATCGCCGGGAGACTGGATCGGGAATGCGGTGCACTGGCTGTTGGAGATCGCACTTTTTATCATTTTTGGGCAGAAGGAGCTTCCGCAATGGTCTCTTACGGAACTGATGTCCTATATCTGCCACAGCGTTATCTAAAAATAGAACCGAATAGACAGGCCTGGGACAATGAAAATCTTCCGGACAAACATTTCGTTTGGGCTAAAAAAAGAGATTACACCTATGATGTGCTGCTGCCGGAGCAGCAGTTCAAAGCCGTGGAAAACCTGCCTGAATTTACAAGCTATGATCTGGTGTTCGGCACTTCGGAAACCGGGGCGATGCAACTGAAAGGCTTCGTCCTGGGGAGTTGGGAGGCTATTGAGCGGAAGTTTGGACAAATGTATGGAATTCCTCAATCGGATAGTGTGGTGACGGTGTACGATGTTGATTTTAAAAAGCTGGGTACAGCAGTTTATCGCGAAAAGGAAATATCGGCCCTGTTTACAGAGGAGATCCAGCTCAGGGGAAGTTTGGTGCCGCCTCCCCAAATCATACATCAGGTCATTAATTCCGAAGGTACAACAGTTGAGCTTAATGATGAATACCGTTTGATCCCCAACACAGCCGATAGTAAGCGATTGGTACTGGTGAATGCAAAAAAGAACAATGAACCGGTATTGGGAGCGGGTGATTTCGATTACCGGTATTTTAGCACCAAGGAGGATGCAAAAGCGCTCTTACAGGTACGCCATGGGAAAAGCGGCAGTATCTTTTTCTTTGATTTCAACGGGACATTTTTTCCTAAAGGTGTCCCGATGATCCCGAAAGACAAAATGGAATGGAAATCAAATCAATAACACCGATAGATTTTTTCGAGCTAGCCATAGCATTCAGTAACGGGGAACTTAAAGTTTTTGCACCCGGAAAGCTGAAATTATATGATCAGTATAACTTTCTCGCTTATCCCAATAAATTGAGGGCATTTACATTTACTCCCAGAACAATCACCTGGTTCAATGGCCTATCTTTCGGAAGCGACTTCATCTATGATAATTCCGATGAGATTGCAATGGAATTATTGGTTAAAAAAAGTGTCACCATTGGTTTTGAAAACCAAGCGCCGACAAAACAGCACACAACCCACCATGTGTATTCTTTTTCAATATACCCGTTCAAACTCGAAAAACAATTCGTATTGGGCGAATCGATCGGCGGTGGACATGCGGAGATGGGTGGTTGTGCCTTTTATTCTTTAAATGAATTGATTGAAACCCCGGATTATGCCACGCACCTGAAACTTGCCAACTGCTCCTGGGTAGTTGAAATTCTAACAGCGAATGGCAGTGATTGGAAATCCGTTTTAAACGATATCATAGTAGAAGTCTGCAAACGTGCTAGCGACATAAAAGCAATAAATGGACAATAGAAATGAAACAGGTCATCGTGATTTTCGGCTTGGCACTTTTAACACCGTTATTCTATGGTGGTAAACAAATGGGTGCAGCAAAAATGGAAAAGGAAGCTGTGGGTAGTGCGACTGTCGCTCAAAACGCAAGTGATACCATCGTGATTTCGAAGCGGCATCATCCCAATTTTATCGTGTGCGATTTGGATGGCGACAATCTATCTGACACGGTAAAGATCGTCCTGAACAGGAAAAATGAAAAATACGGCTTGGAAATTATTTTTGGAAATGAAAAGGTAGAATATCTGGGGCTCGGAAAGGACGTTTTAGGACAAGGTTTTGACGATATGGCTTGGATCGGTGTATTTGAGAAAGCACCCAAAGGTGAAGTGTATTTTAATAATGTAAACGATGAAGGCGAGATTATTAGCGAAGATGAAATAGAAGAAAGCGATAAAATCAAATTACCGAACGACGGTATTTTCATTCACGAGGCAGAAGCGAGCGGAGGCGGTGTCATCTATCTACATAACGGAAAATTTGAGTGGATTCAACAGGACTAAGCCAATCGCTGTTCATGACAACGATAGTAAAAACTGGATATTAAAATATCAATGGGATGAGAAAAATATATCATGCGGGACTTTACCTGCTCACGCTTTTATGTTCCTTGTCTGCTTATAGCCAAGGACAGGTTAAGATGACCAACCTCGATACTTCCAATCTTTCGAAAGAAATAAAATTTACGGGTAAAATTAAAACCGCGGTACGTTGGGCGGATCGGTCAGGCGCCCATATCGTTATCACCACTGAAACTGGAGAGACAAAAAGCGAGAACGCACCTTCAGACGATTGCAGGGACGCAGCACTCTATGCCTACCACTATATTGTACATAAGGACAGCACGTATTTGATTTGGAAAGTGCACGACTTTATTAAAGCATGTCCGGTCGATATTGAGGCAAATTTTATAAAAAACACTTTTCAAGTAACTGATCTCAACAATGACGGGGTCGCGGAAGTTTGGCTTATGTATAAAACCGCCTGCCACGGAGATGTAAGTCCGTGCGATATGAAAATAATCATGTACCAAGGACAACAAAAATATGCCATGAGAGGACAAAACAAAGTGCAGATTTCAGAAAAAGAGTTTTATGGTGGCGACTATAAATATGACAAGGCGTTTGCAGACGGACCGGAAGAATTTTTGGAGTTTGCGAAAAAATTATGGAATAAAAATATCATGCAGACATGGGGGGAATAGATGTACGAACTGTTACATTTGAATCTGAAATTGTGAAGCTTAAAGCATTCACAATTACTGACCGACAGAACGTAAAAGTTGTCGGAATTTCCAAGGCGACTACCTTCGAGGACATAACCGAGCTATTATGCGTTTTAAGAAACCACAGAATCGGATTCGCATTTTATGACCCTTATTATCCCTCACCCAGTGATCCTGGTGCTTACCTCGATTATTCCCAAGAAAAAAATGAGACCCGGAATTCTTGGAGTATGACATTAGGCAATCACGGTTGGACTGGTGGTATTTACACCATTTCAGAAAATAATATCGCTTTACAAATACATCATCTCGTAGAAAACGGTCAAATTAATTCGATTAGCATTAATAACGTAAAAATATTTTCACATTATGAGAAACAGAATTCTGTGCGTAACAGGGATCAAAACGCTTTGATACACCGCATCCACTCAGCAAAAGATAAAATTAATACGGATGATATGTACTGACAGACTCATCACTAGAAAAGACGCCGTAATTGATAGGTATCGTGGTTTTAGAGTCAACTAATGTTATACGTCTGGCACAACAAAGATATTTCCAAAAGGATGATAAGGATAGAAAAGATGTCGGAAGAGGAACTACGGCTACTCAGTAAAAAAATTGAGGGAAATTATTGGTCTATTGTATGGACTATGGCAGCAGTTGCGGTAGCATTTGGTCTTTACTTTGGTCAATGGATCGTGACTATTGGCACAGCGGGTGTAATTTTCTTTATTTTTTATCTCGTTAAAGCTACTGGCAAACCGCCGATAACCGGAGACACAAAAATCATCCGACTAAATAAAGTGGTGGACGTAAAGCTGGTAAGGGTTCGTGGAAAAAGTATACGTTATACCACCATAGATATCATGTTGGCTAAGGATGAGATACCCGACCCCTATTTTCAAGGGGACAAGTTTACGGTTTACAACAGTTTTGGTGGACACCTTGCCGAAATTAAGGGCGTAACTGTGCATAATTATAAGGGACTGATCGACAGGGAAGTTGAGATAACCTATATGGCAGCCAACGGGTTTGTCATCGACCTGAAAACACCCTGATGAAAAGATAAATTTTGTTATCGATATATCAAAAAGTTACTTTATCAGAATTACAGGTCGTAATCCTTAGAAGCATCCACGAAAACAGGGATTTTAGCGGGCTTGAAATGAAGATATTTAGAGACTAACCTAAAAAATACTGGATTTCAAGGATTTTAGCGGTTGATATTCCATTGTACTTTTGTTATGTCGGTCGCTGTGTTGGTGACAGTTATTAAAATAATCGCTTTTGCTTATGGAAAAGAAAATACTTAACGGCTTTGACCTAAACAGTTTTTGGAAAAAAAGTGATTCTACGTTAGAAGAGTACGTAGAATCCTTCTGCGATGACAGGTAAGACAAGTATTTAAGAAATCGGCGTTTATGGCAAGAATATATTACCGTGAGGCAAAGTTAAGCGGACAACCGATCCAGAGCGAGGTGATAAACATCCAGCAGTTCGACGCTATTTTAAATAGTACGGATCTTGTCGATGTTAGTTTTCAAGATTATATGCCAAGTTCTCCTTTTGGAAGGCTGTTCGGGAAAAAAAAGCATGTTTTCAAAAAAGTGCAATTGAGAAAGGATAACCAGCACTATTACCAGTCGGAAAAAGGATCGTTCTATATACCAAGCGGGATACTTTTTTTTGACCGGTCTGATTACAATTTTCCATCGGAATTCTACTTTATAGCCAAAATTGCCGATCAGTTGGAATTTCGAAAATGCACGGGCGGCAGCGATATAGCTTGGTACCAAATACCCGACCTACACCAGCCGATAAACGATCCGAAAATCATCAAGAAAATAGAGAATACCTTTTCCGAACTTGAAAGGCTTTTATCCCAGGAACGGATCGGGAAGATAAAAACGGCAGACCTAGGAAGACCGGCGATGGAGCGATTGCCTCTCGACGACCTAACGAAGAAAGCCTACAAAAAGTTGACCGAATGCTGTGTTCTCAACGAAAATGACAGAAGGAAAATAAACACATTGATTGAGACCCTCGGGGATTATGAGGGCGACGAGGACTACCTGACCACACTTAATTATTTTATGGAATTTTTGG
>WKJB01000196.1_pt1 | contig 14154 bp, 14 predicted proteins | sample 5403331 | NCBI WGS metagenome assembly WKJB01 (sample SAMN13198853, study PRJNA488119) | plastic metagenome | isolation source: water-polyurethane dispersion (WPUD) containing a polyether... | place: Mexico: Mexico City | collected 2016 | reverse complement strand
TTCTTTTTTCTCGGTCAGTGTAGACTCGTGCTTTTTAATTTTACCGTTCAAAAAATCGTCTACGGAAGTCAATCCCAAAAGACCTCGGAACACCGTTTTATTGTCTTTGATCTGGGCGTACAGGTAGTAGCAAGTGTCGTCTTGCACCAGTTTTTTGGTCTGCACCATTTCCTCGAAGTTCGTACGCACCTTCCGCAGATTGCGGTCTACGTCCTTGGCTTTGCTGCAGATATAGGGCTTTACCATCTGCATATAGGAAGAATCTACCGTTGCACGACGCAGCCGTTCGGTTTCTGAAAACTGTTCGACATTGGGCGTCGGGAAAATCTCTAAAATTTCTGTGACGGGTCTTATGCCACGAAAAGGTTTAAAAACCGGCATATATCTCTAAGATTGTAAAGTTAGAATTTGCTCCACCAACTCGGTCCATACGCGTTCTTGCGCTTCAACGGTACTGCCGGCTATATGCGGGCTCAGCGACAGCGCGGTATTCATCAGCAATGCGAGTTCGGGTTTGGGCTCACTTTCAAAGACATCCAATGCGGCGCCTGCCACTTTTTTATTGTCGATAGCGTTTAGTAGTGCCACCTCGTTAAGCACACCGCCGCGCGCAGTGTTCACCACAAACACGCCGTTCTTCATTTGGTCAAACTCGGCTTCGTCCAGCAGATAACCGTCGGTTTTGGGTGTGTTGATGCTCAGGAAATCTGCATTTTTCAGAACGCTTTCCAAGGGTTCAGAAGTGATGTCGAATGAAATTTCTCTGCCGTCGAAGAAAGATAATCTTATACTTTCCGTACGCTCGGTGCGCGCAAACATTCGAACTTTCATTCCCAAGGAAATGCCGATACTTGCCACCTCCATACCGATGCGTCCCATGCCGATAACGCCTAGGGTTTTGCCTTTCAGCTCGACGGATTTGGAAAAACTTTTTTTAAGCGTGTTGAATTTCGTCTCGCCTTCCAGCGGCATCAGTCGGTTGGATTCGTGCAGATTTCTCGCAAGTGCGAAGAAGTGTGCAAAAACCATCTCGGCAACGGAGCGGGTTGAGGCGGCCGGAGTGTTTATTACGTGCAATCCTTTTGCCCGCGCATGATCCACCGCAATGTTGTCCATGCCCACACCGCCGCGCCCGATAATCTTCAGGGTTGGGCAACTGTCGATGAGTTCTGCGGGAACCTGAGTGGCCGAGCGTACCAACAAAGCGCCTATGCCGTTTTCATTGATGAAGTTGACCAATTGCTCCTGCGCAACCTGATGTTCCACCAACTCAAAACCTGCTTTTCTAAGCAGTTCTTTGCCTGAATCGGAGATGCCGTCGTTCGCTAATACTTTCATTCTTTGTGTTTTTTGAAAAGAGATTTATTGCCGAATCAATCGATCGATTTCATAACGTCTACCAACAGCTGCACGCTTTCTATGGGCATTGCATTGTAGATGCTGGCTCTGTAACCGCCGATGGTGCGATGGCCGTTCAAGCCGCTGATGCCGGCCTCCTTCCAAGCATTGTCGAAGCGTTCTTTCTTGCTTTCGTCGGTCAACAGGAACGATACGTTCATGAGTGAACGGTCTTCTTTTTTGGCAAAGCCTTCGAAGTTCGGGTTCCGATCAATTTCATCGTAAAGCAGTTTTGCTTTCGCTTTGTTCTGTTTTTCAACTGCTGCAATTCCGCCGTTTTTTTCAAGATACTGAAGCGTGAGCAAAGACGTGTATACCGAAAAAACAGGAGGGGTGTTGAACATCGACTCCTTCTTGATGTGCAGTTGATAATCCAGGTAAGACGGAATGTCGCGATTTGTTTTGCCAAGGATATCTTTTTTTACAACCACCAAAGTAGCGCCTGCAGGCCCCATATTCTTCTGCGCGCCGGCGTAGATCAGGTCAAACCGCGAATAGTCGCGCTCTTCACTGAAGATGTCCGATGACATATCACAAACCATAGGGACATCGACTTTCGGGAACTCGTGCATTTGCGTACCGTAGATGGTGTTGTTGCTGGTACAGTGAAAATAATCGTACGACGGATCTACCGTATAACCCTTCGGAATGAAACTGTAGTTTTCTTCCTTAGAAGATCCCACAATATCTACCGTACCAAATCGCTTGGCTTCTTTTATGGCACCGGCCGCCCATACGCCCGTATCTAAGTAAGCGGCTTTTCCGCCCTCCTTTTTCATCAGATTGAACGGAAGCATGACAAACTGCAAACTGGCGCCTCCTTGTAGGAAGAGGACCTCGTAATCGTCGTTCAGGTTCATCAACCGCTTGACAATTGCGCGGGCTTCATCCATCACGGCGACAAAATCCTTGCTGCGGTGTGAGATTTCCAACAGGGACAATCCCATGCCGTTAAAATCGAGGACGGCGTCTGCGGCCTGACGGAAAACCTCTTGGGGCAAAATGCTGGGGCCTGCACTGAAGTTGTGTTTTCTTTGCTGTTCAATCATAGATCAATAAATATGGCGGTAATGAAAAGCCGTTCGCGGAGACGCGAACGGACATTGAGTTTTATTCTTGATGTAAAAAAGCCTTCTTTGCCAGAAGCTCTTGCTCACTTTCCACATGGTCTTCATCGGGTACGCAACAATCTACGGGGCATACCGCAGCGCATTGCGGCTCCTCATGAAAACCTTTACATTCTGTACATTTATCAGATACGATGAAGTAGATGTCATCACTCACGGGATTGTGCGGTGCGTCTGCGTCTGTGGTCAGGCCGCTCTTCAGCGTTACCATTCCTTTCAATGATGTTCCGTCACTGGCCTTCCAGTCTACGGCTCCTTCATAAATTGCAGTGTTCGGACATTCTGGCTCGCACGCTCCACAGTTGATGCATTCATCCGTTATCTTAATAGCCATTGCCTTATTTTTCTTTAAATTTGCACAAAGGTACAAATATTTCTGCTTAATGCTGAACGAGCAAACCAAATCCGACGCACTGGTAAAGGTGGGACTTTTTTTGAAGGAGTTCCTCGCCGCCGATTCTGACCATATGTCCGAAAAGCAGCAACAGTTCGCTGCTGTTCTGCACCGGGCAGAACTTGAGAATCCGTGGTTTACACCGGGAAATACGCGTAATGCACTGAAGACGTGGGCGGAGAATCTGACTGCGGAAAAATTAGATAATTGGCTGCAAAATTATCGATTCGCTAAGACGCCGAAAACAGTGGGGCTTATCTTGGCCGGCAATCTGCCGCTCGTGGGCTTACATGACGTTATTGCTGTTTTGTTGAGCGGTAACCGGGCGCAGATCAAATTATCGTCTAAAGATAAAGTGATTCTGCCGTTCTTGTTGAAGCTGTGGGAAGAAGAACTGGGCCGACCGTTGGAGTATACCTTGGTGGACAGATTGCAAAATTTCGATGCGGTTATCGCCACAGGAAGTAACAACACAGCGCGTTATTTGGAATACTATTTCCGCGAGAAACCGAGCATCATACGTAAAAACCGTACCTCTGTCGCGGTGTTGACAGGAAAGGAAACGGATGAGCAGTTGCAACGTTTGGCGACCGATATTTTCCGATATTTTGGTCTCGGTTGCCGGAATGTAACCCGACTTTTTATTCCCAAGAATTTCAAACTCGATCGCTTGTTCATGAATTTCACGTCGTATTCGGATGTGATAAACCATCATAAATACGCGAACAATTACGACTACAATCGTGCGGTTTTTCTCTTAAACCAAGATCTTTTTTGGGACAATAATTTTGTCCTGTTACGCGAAAGTAACGATCTGTTCGGTCCGCTGGCGGTCATCAACTTCAGCCGATACGATAGTATGGAAGAAGTCAATACTTTCATTGCCGAGCATTCGGATCAAATACAATGCGTGGTGGCAGGCGAGGAGGTGTTTCCCGACGCGGTGCCGTTCGGCGAGAGTCAATGTCCGGCGCTGGACACCTACGCAGACAATGTGGACACCATGGCGTTTTTGGAAGTGATCTAAAAACGGTGGAGCAGTCGATTCAGTTGCGTCACAAAAGTCATCACTTCCGTTTGACCGAATCGTTTCTCGACCTCGGACACAAGATCATCCAGAGCATCTTCGCGAAAATCTTGGCGCGCCCTCTCGTCGTCAAAAATCAACAATAAATTAAAATTGCTGCCTTCGTTCAGCATTTCGCTGTCGACCGCCGAGAAGATGAAACGTTCGACATTCGGCAGCCGATCGATCAGTTGCGGAAGCTCTGCTTCCAAGAACGAATCCCAGCGCGGGCGCGTTTGGTTTTCTACATGAAAGGTGATGCTCAGTATGCTCATTGCTATTATTGTTTTTGTGGGTTGAATCAAGCGTAAATATTGCTGCCGATGCGCAATTTTAGGCAAAAAAACCGTAAATTAGCACGTTATTAAAATTTTGTGCCACAGAGCCGATAATGTTGTTTAGAAAACAGCTGTTCTCAGGAGGCATTTACACAAAAATAAAATGAATACAGAAGGAGAAAAGTTAATACCCATCAACATTGTTGATGAAATGAAATCCTCTTACATCGACTATTCCATGTCGGTGATCGTCTCCCGGGCGTTGCCGGATGTGCGAGACGGACTAAAGCCGGTACACCGCCGCGTTTTATACGGGATGTACGGCTTGGGTGTTTTCTCAAACAGAAAATATTTGAAATCTGCGCGTATCGTGGGAGATGTGCTTGGTAAATACCACCCGCACGGTGACAGCTCCGTTTACGATACCATGGTGCGTATGGCGCAACCGTGGTCTTTGCGATATCCGCAGGTAGACGGGCAGGGTAACTTCGGTTCAATGGACGGTGACCCGCCGGCGGCCATGCGTTATACCGAGGCTCGTCTGAAAAAAATCTCGGAAGAGATGCTCTCCGACCTCGATAAAGAAACGGTAGATTTTCAGTTCAACTTTGACGACTCGTTGCAAGAACCTACCGTGCTGCCTACGCGCATTCCGGCCTTGTTGGTAAACGGTGCGTCGGGCATTGCGGTGGGTATGGCAACCAATATGGCGCCCCACAACTTATCGGAATCGGTGGATGCCATCAAGGCGTATATCGACAACAGAGATATCACAATCGACGAATTGATGACGCAGATCATCGCACCGGATTTCCCTACGGGCGGTATCATTTATGGTTACGACGGCGTTCGAGATGCGTTCCACACAGGACGCGGCAGAATTGTGCTAAGAGCAAAGGTGAACTTTGAGCAAATCGGCAACCGTGACGCCATCATTGTTACCGAGGTTCCGTATTTAGTGAACAAAGCAGAGATGATTGCGCGCACAGCCGAATTGGTAAAGGAAGACAAAATCCCCGGTATCCATGAAATTCGCGATGAGTCCGACAGAACGGGAATGCGCATAGTGTACGAACTGAAAACCGATGCGATCCCGAATGTTGTTCTCAATCTCCTCTATAAATATACGTCACTGCAAACCTCTTTCAGCGTAAACAATATTGCGCTGGTGGCCGGCAGGCCGGTACAGCTGAACCTGAAGGAGATTATCAAGCATTTCGTAGATCACCGTCATGATGTGGTGGTGCGCCGTACGGAGTATGAGTTACGTAAAGCTCGTGAGCGCGCTCATATTTTGGAAGGCTATATGCGGGTTATTGCATCGCAAGACACTCTGGATAGAGCAATTGCCATCATCCGTACCAGCGCAAGTCCGGCGGCGGCGAAGGAAGGGTTGATAACCGAGTTCGAACTATCCGAAATTCAGGCACAGGCCATTCTCGACCTCAGGTTAGCGAGACTGACCGGAATGGAGCTCGACAAGATCCGTGATGAATACGCGGCCATGATGCGCGAGATTGAAAATCTGGAAGATATTCTTGCGCGAGAAGAACGCAGGTTTGAAATCATCAAGCAAGAACTGGACGAGATAAAGGAGCGCTACGGAGATGACCGCAGAACCGAGATCGATTATTCCGGCGGTGAGATGAGCATCGAAGATATCATCCCGAACGAAAAAGTTGTCCTGACTATTTCCCACGCGGGTTATATCAAGCGTACCTCGCTTTCCGAGTATAAAGTTCAGAGCCGAGGTGGCGTTGGGAACCGAGGCGCTACCACACGCGACGCCGATTTCTTGGAATATATTGTGGCAGCCACCAATCACCAGTACATGCTTTTCTTTACAGAGAAAGGAAGATGTTTCTGGCTTCGTGTTTTCGAGATTCCGGAAGGATCCAAGACGTCTAAAGGTAGGGCCATTCAAAACCTCATCAATATTGAGCCGGGCGACAAAATCAAAGCCTACATCCGTACCAACGATCTGAAAGATGCAGAGTATGTGCGCCAAATGTATGTGGTAATGGTAACGAAGAACGGAACAATCAAGAAGACATCGTTGGAGGCTTACTCCCGTCCGCGCACCAACGGTATCAACGCCATCGAAATCCGCGAAGACGACCAACTGTTGGAAGCTCGTCTGACCGACGGTGCATCGGATATATTGATTGCAACCAAGAACGGAAAATGCATTCGCTTTCCGGAAGAGAAAGCGCGCGCGGTGGGCAGAAATTCCATCGGTGTACGAGGAATTACACTGGAAGACGGCGACGAAGCCATTGGCATGGTGGTCTCCAACGATGTGGAAAACGATACCATTTTGGTGGTGTCCGAGAAAGGCTACGGAAAGAGAACCGCCGTCGAGGATTACAGAATAACCAACCGTGGCGGGAAAGGTGTCATCACCCTGAACATTACCGATAAGACAGGTCAACTGATCGCTATTCAGAACGTCAACAACGACAACGACTTGATGATTATCAATAAATCGGGCGTGGCTATACGCATGTCTGTGGAAGAGATGCGCACTATGGGCCGTAACACGCAAGGCGTGAAGCTCATCAATCTGAAAGGCAACGACGAAATTGCGGCGGTTGCCAAAGTGGAGGTAGACAAAGATGTGGACGATGAAGCCGAAAACGCAGATGAAAATGCGGCTCACATGGACACCGAAAAAATCATGTCGATCAAAGCAGACTCAGAACATCCTGACTTTGCCGCGATTCCTCAGACGGGCGACAACGTGATCAACAGCGGTGACGAAGATGTCAAACGTCAAATCGAGGAAGACGAACACCGCAATGACGATGAAAACGAAAACTCTTAATCATTAATTATTAACTATGAAAAAGATAATGTTGAGTGCAGCAATGGCGGTAGCAACGCTGTCGTTTGCACAAAAGAAAGAAGTACAAGAAGCGTATAAAGCGGCCGAGGCAGGCAACGTAGCCGAGGCCAACCGTCAGATTGCTGCGGCAGACCGTTTGCTGAACGGTCAACTGTATCAATTGGAACCTGCCGTACAAGAGCAATATTACTACGCAAAGGGTATGGCATTGCTGAAAAGCGGTAAAGCTGTGGAAGGGTCGGAGTATTTGGCCAAGATCAATGATCTGGGAAAATCCAAAATCTATACAGGCAAAAACGGTAAGACCAAAGTATATTATGTAGGAAAAGCAGCCGCCGATCAATCGGGCGTTGCCAATCTGAAGGAGGAAACCTACCAGCCTACAACCGTGGCCAAGCTTTCAGCCGCTCTCAATCCGATGGTGCAAAAAGCCAGCGCAGACGCTATGGCGGCGTACGAGGCCAAGAATTATGCTACGGCAGCAGCCAAGTTTGCAGAACTGAACAATCTGTTGAAAGCCGCAGGCCAGCCCGATCAGCTTTACGAATATTACAGCGCCATCAGCTACGCTTTGGCCGAAGATAAAGAAGCAGCCATTGCCGCTTACAATGCTTTGATCAACAGCGGCTACACCGGCGTACGCACCACGTATACGGCAACCGATAAGTCGGGCCAGGTGCAAAGCTTTGACCGCGCGTCTTGGGAGTTGATGAAAAAAACGTCCAAGGATTACACCGACTTTAAATCCGAAACGGCACCGAGTGTAGAGAAAGAGCTTTACGAAACCAATGCCGCATTGATGGTAGACGCGGGCAAATACGACGATGCGATTGCGCTGATCGATAAAGGTTTAGCCAAGTTTCCGGGAAATGCAAAATTGACCGAATTGAAAGGCTTGGCTTACTTCAAATCGGGCAACGACGATAAGTTCATGGAAAGCCTGAAACAAGCGGTTGCGAAGAATCCGCAAGATGCACTCAGCTGGTACAACTTGGGTGTGCTGCAAAGCAGAAATCCTAAAACACTGAATGAAGCCGAAGCTTCTTTTAACCGTGCGCTCGAAATTGATCCGAACAACGTTCAGGCACTGCAGGCCATGTTCTTCAACGTCTATATGGGCGACGACGGCGCTGTAATTGCGGAGTACGACAAAGCCAGGAAAGCAGGCAAGATGGATGAAGCCAATAAAATATTGGCCGACAGGAAAGCCCGCTTCACAAAAGGACTTCCGTATTTGGAAAGATGGTATAAACTGCAACCGGACGACAGAGAACTGATCTCTACGTTGCGCAGCGTTTACCAAACATTGGGCAAGACCGACAAGGTAAACGAAATGAAGTCTGCAGAAGCGCGACTGAAATAACCAAAATATTATGACTAAAAACTCCGGCAATTGCCGGAGTTTTTATTTTTCCACCATAATTTTCTCGCAAACCATCCGGCTGAACACTTCTTCTCTGCCCTCGAAACGGACTTTCATACTCTTGTCGAATTTCTCTATTTCCATCACCGAGATTTTTGCACCCAGCGCCAGCTTTTTGTTGTTGAGGAAATGCAGAAACTCTTCCGACGAATCGTCAACGGCTACAAACACCACCGTGTCTTGAACGGAACGGTCGCTGAGTCTGGAGAGATCTTGCCGAACGATTTTTCCCTCCCGGTCGGGTATCGGAGAGCCGTGCGGATCGGAGGTGGGGAAGCTGAGGAGTTCATCTATTTTGTCAAAGAACAGATCGGATTTTACATGCTCCAGCTGCTCGGCTATTTCGTGAACCTGCTCCCAGCCGAAGCCCATTTTTTCTACCAAGAACATTTCGGTCAGCCTGTGTTTGCGCACAATCATCGCGGCTTCTTTCATGCCTGTGTCGGTCAGGCGGATGGGTTTATAGCTTTCGTAAACTACCCAGTTCTTCTTGTCGAACTTTTTCATCATGCTGTTGACACTCGGCATTTTGATGTCGAGATGTCGGCTGAGTTCATTCACCGCAACTTCACGATTGCTGTCTGCCAGATGATAAATTGCTTTAAGATAATTTTCTTCCGTCGGAGAGATCATGCAGTAAAAATACTAAGAATTTGACGAAGCCGAGATGCGGCAAAACAGAAATTCCGACCGCTCACAGCGATCGGAATTTTTATAGTAGATACATTGACGCCGATTTATTCACCGTATTTGTCAACAACCTTCTGAGAAACGCCGGTATTGCTGAAACCTCCGTCGTTGAAAAGATTCTGCATCGTTACTTTCCGTGTCAGATCAGAGAACATGGCCACGCAGTAATTGGCGCATTCTAACGCGTCTGCATTGCCTAGAGGAGACATATCTTGCGCATAGCTCAGGAAGCCGCCGAAGCCTTTCACGCCGCTGCCCGCCGTGGTAGGCGTGGGCGATTGTGAGATTGTATTTACGCGCACTTTACGCTCGCCCCAGTAATAACCAAAACTGCGCGCAATGCTTTCCAGGTAAGACTTATTGTCTGCCATATCATTGTAGTCGGGGAAGGTACGTTGTGCCGCAATGTACGTCAACGCCAAAATGCTGCCCCATTCATTCATGCAATCTTTCTCCCAAGCCGTACGCATCACTTTGTGGAAAGAAACAGCGGAAACGTCCCAACCTTTCTCCAGCCAATCGTAATTGATCTCGGTGTAATTTTTACCCTTTCTGACATTTACCGACATGCCGATGGAATGCAGTATAAAATCCAGCTTACCGAATTTTTCAATGGCGTGGTCGAACAGTTTCCCCAGATCTTCCATAGAAGTAGCATCGGCCGCCACAACGTCTGAACCTGTTTTCTCTGCCAATTCATTTATTTCTCCCATACGCATGGCAATGGGAGCGTTGCTCAGGACGAATTCTGCGCCTTCTTCATGACAGCGTTCCGCCACTTTCCAAGCGATAGAATCTTGGTTGAGGGCACCGAAGATGATTCCCTTTTTCCCTTTCAGTAAACCGTATGACATAGTTTTTAATTTTTATAAGAAACAAATATAGCGCAATGCATAGAAAAAGCCGCAATAATGCGGCTTCCAAAGTTAAATATAAAAAGAGATTCTTAGAGACCGGTGTCGTTAGAATTGTTTCTGATGTCATGCGCCGTGTCTTTGGCAGCGTTTTTCAGATCATGCGCTTTGTCTTGGGTTTCGTTTCTCACATCGTGAGCGGTATCCTTCATTTGGTTCTTTGCATCATGCGCTGCATCTTTGGTCTTGTCCCAAGCGTCGGTTGCCCAATCCTTGGTTTTGTCCCACGCGTCGGCAGCAGCGTGCTTTGTGTCTTCCCAGGCGTCTTGTGCAGATTCTTTCGCACGTTCAAAGAAGCCTTCGCGCGTAGGTTCTTCATTGCGGTTGCGCATTTCCGTGATATAATCTTTGGCTCCTTGAGAGTAGCTTTCTACCGAATGCTTTGCGTGAGTACCGGCTTGGTTCATTTCGTTTTGTGCACGGTTAAATTCTTGGTTGCTGTTGGTGTTTTCCATAATTGTTGTAATTAAATATTTATTTGATTGCAACACTCTATCCAATTTGTATTCCAATGCAATCTCCGGACATTGTTAAAATTTTCTTAAATCAAGAGTTTTGCTGTAATTTTGATTTTTATGGATGGGAAAAGATGCGCGTGGTGCACCGGCGATCCGTTGTACGTGAAATACCACGACGAAGAGTGGGGCGTACCGGTTTACGAGGACGATGAATTGTTTGAATTCTTGGTGTTGGAGAGTTTCCAAGCCAGTCTCAGCTGGATCACGATTCTGCGAAAGCGCGAGAATTTCTGTGCGGCCTTTAACAATTTTGATTACCGTTTGATCGCCGAATATGATGAAAACAAAATTGAACAGCTGATGAACAATCCCGGCATTGTTCGCAACCGCAGGAAGATATTGGCGACCATCAACAACGCTGCTCGGTTCATTGAAGTGCAACAAGAATTCGGCAGTTTCTCAAACCACATTTGGAACTTTGTTGACGGAGAGCCGATAATCAACAAATGGACAGACGCATCACAGGTTCCGGCGACCACGGCTTTATCGGATCGCATCGCAAAAGACCTCAAAAAGCGAGGTTTTGGCTTTTTGGGTTCTACGGTTATTTACGCACACATGCAGGCAACCGGCATGGTAAATGATCATACTTTGGACTGTTTCAAAAGACAAGTATGAGCAAAGACATCTGGACCATAGGACACTCTACGCGCAGTTTTGAAGAATTTGTGGAACTGTTGCGCAAATTCGATATTTCCACATTGGTAGACGTAAGGCGTTTCCCGGGTTCCAGACGTTATCCTCATTTCGGCCGAGATTTCCTGCAAGAAAATCTGCCGGCGCTTAGCATCGATTATCATTATTTACAGAAGCTCGGCGGTCGCAGAAAGCCCCATCCCGACTCACAAAATACCGTGTGGCGCAACGCTTCTTTTCGTGCCTATGCAGATTATATGGAAACCGCGGAATTTCAGGAGGGAATCGAAGAACTGAAAGAAATAGGAACGGCCGGCAGAACCGCATACATGTGCTCGGAAGCCGTATGGTGGCGCTGCCACAGATCTATGGTATCCGATCAAATGAAGGCCGACGGTTGGAAAGTCCTGCATATTTTGACCGAGAATAAGGCGGAGGAACATCCGTTTACCAAACCCGCGCGTATTGTAGACGGCGAGCTTACCTACCGACAGCCCGGTCTCTTCGATAACGAAAATCACCGCCGAGAAGTCGGCGGTGATTGTTGCTGATGAAACTGTAAATTATTTTATCACACGCTCCAAAACCCACTCAATCATCATCTTCTCTGATGCATGATGGTCTGCGGCAAATTCGCCACGACGACGGTTGGCAATTACGCAGTTTACGGTCAAGGCTTTGTGGCCCAAAAGTTTGGACAGGCCATAAATTGCGGAGGTTTCCATCTCAAAATTGCTGACTCCCAAATCATTCAATGTTTCCAAGAATCGATCGTCGAGAGCGCGCAGACGCAACTGTCTGCCTTGCGGTGCATAGAAGCCCGGGAAAGTAGCCGTGTTGCCGTGGTAGCGAGCGTCCTTATAATAACCCGAAATTTCCTCAGACCAATCTGAGAAATACAACATGGGCTTGATATTCTCGTACGGAAACTCCGACAGGAAATTGCGGCTGAACTCGTTTTCAAAACGGTAGTCGGAATAGAAATGGAGCAGACCGTCCAAGCCTACAACGTTCTGTGTTACCAGCATTTGGTCTACCTCGATATCGGGGTTTACGCTGCCGCAGGTACCCATCCTGAAGAGTTCCAAAGATTTATGCTCGTTCTTGAATTCTTTTTCTTTCAGATCGATATTGACCAGCGCGTCCAGTTCGTTCATTACAATATCGATATTCTCCGTCCCGATGCCCGTAGACAAAACCGTGATCCGTTCGCCACGCAGTATGCCGGTGTGCGTGTAGAATTCGCGCTTGTTTTTTTTCACTTCTATTTTATCGAAGTATTTTGAAACGCGCGGCACACGGTCGGGGTCACCCACCAGTAAGATTTTGTCGGCTATATCTTCGGGTAAAAGGTTCAAATGGTAGACACTACCGTCGTCATTCAGCACCAATTCTGATGCTGCCAATTTATTCAGCATTGTTAAAGTTTTTAGATTAATCAGCCGCCCACGCGCTTGGTTTTGTAACCCAGATCGTGCAGCAGTTGCATTATTTTATCGCGATTGTCTCCTTGTATTATCAGTACGCCGTCTTTCTCGCTTCCGCCTATTCCGAGTTTTTTCTTGATGGCGGCGGCCAGCGCTCTTAACGCCTTGTCGTCACCCTCGAAGCCTTCTACCAAAGTAACCGGTTTACCGTTTCGGCCTTTTTTCTCGTACTTGCACACCAAAGGCGTCTGTTGTATTTCATGCTCGGCAGGTGCTTCGTACTCTTGTTCCACATGGTCGGGGAAAAGGTTTTTCAACTGTTCGCGTAGATCCATAAACACAAATGTAAGAATTTAAACAAACAGCGCAGCCCCTGTTTTTCTGTTCAAATTTGTAAATTTGGTAAAAATTCTACTATGTCGAAAAAAGCACTGCTCGCAATACTGGATGGGTGGGGGCTGGGCACCGATCCCGAGATCTCAGCCATTGCCCGAGCCAATACACCCTTTATGGATTCTCTGTTACGCGATTTCCCGAATGCCACTTTGGAAGCCAGCGGACTGGCTGTGGGGCTTCCCGCAGGGCAGATGGGAAATTCCGAGGTAGGCCATATGAATCTGGGTGCGGGGCGAGTAGTGTACCAAAATCTGGTCCGACTGAATATTGCTGCAGCGGATGGCACCTTGGGCCACGAGGAGCCCGTGCAGCAACTTTTCAAGTACGCCAAAGACAACAATAAAAAATTGCACTTGATGGGCCTGGCCAGCGACGGCGGCGTGCACTCGCATATTAACCATCTTAAGGCGTTGCTGACCGCCGCCGCAGAGTTCGGTTTGACTAATGTGCATGTTCATGCTTTTACCGACGGGCGCGACACAGATCCGCATTCGGGTTATGGCTTTATCGAGGATTTGATTGCACACATGCGTCAGACCACGGGCCGCCTTCAAACCGTGGTCGGCCGATTTTACGCGATGGACAGAGACCAGCGTTGGGATCGTATCAAGATTGCCTACGACGCTATGGTCAACGGTATGGGTACGCAAACCAGAGATCCGTTAAAGTCCATCCGCGACAGTTATGAAAGCGGTGTGTCAGACGAGTTTATCAGCCCGATTGTGGTTACCAGCAATACCGTTCCCGTAGGCACCATCGGCCCCGAAGACGCGGTGCTTTGCTTCAACTTCCGCACAGACCGAGCCCGTGAAATCACCGAGGCACTGACCCAAAGAAACATACCCGATTTCAAGTTGAAGAAATTGCCGCTTTATTATCTGATGATGACCAATTATGACGACAGTTTCTTGGATGTGAAATCGGTTTATGACGATGAAACGTTGAGCCAAACCTTAGGCGAAATTTTGGCTGAACACGGCAAGACACAAATCCGCGTGGCCGAAACAGAGAAATATCCACACGTTACTTTCTTTTTTTCGGG
>WKJB01000194.1_pt1 | contig 14217 bp, 13 predicted proteins | sample 5403331 | NCBI WGS metagenome assembly WKJB01 (sample SAMN13198853, study PRJNA488119) | plastic metagenome | isolation source: water-polyurethane dispersion (WPUD) containing a polyether... | place: Mexico: Mexico City | collected 2016 | reverse complement strand
TACAGCCTCGTCGACGCGTTCACCTACGGAGAGATGTGGGTGGCCGTGATCGCGATCGTCATGATCATCGTCATGACGGCGTCGCAGTTCTACACGCAGCTGCAGATCATGTCGAAGAACCAGACGCCGGAGATGAAGGCGAGCCCGATGTACCGGCAGCAGAAGATCCTGCTGTACATCCTCCCGTTCGTCTTCCTGATCTCGGGTCTCGCGTTCCCGATCGGCGTGATGTTCTACTGGCTGACCTCCAACATCTGGACGATGGTCCAGCAGGCGCTCGTCATCCGCACGATGCCGACGCCGGGCTCGGAGGCCGCCCTCGCCCGCGAGGCGCGCCTCGCGAAGAAGAACCGCGGTCGTATGGCCGATGACGCCGCCGCGATCGCCACGGCGGTGGAGGAGAAGGAGCCGGAGAAGCCGGTTCGCACGCAGCGTCAGCAGCCGGTCGGCAAGAACCGCGCCAAGAAGCAGGGGGGACCCAAGAAGTGACCGAGGAGAACGTGGCCCAGCTGGAGTCCGCCCCGAGCGAGCAGGAGCTCGTCGACGAGGGCGACATCGCGGCCGACTACATCGAGGAGCTCCTCGACATCGCCGACCTCGACGGCGACATCGACATCGATGTCCGCGCCGGCCGCGCCTACCTGTCGGTCACGGCGGGGGAGGGCGCGAACCTCCGCGTGCTGTCCAAGCCCGACACGGTGTCGGCTCTGCAAGAGCTCACGCGTCTCGCGGTGCAGGCGAAGACCGGCCGTTTCTCGCGTCTCATCCTCGACATCGGCGGATCGCGCGACGCGCGCGCCGAGGAGCTCGCGGCGATCGTGGATCACGCGATCGCCCGCATCGAGGCGGGCGCAGCATCCGCGTCGCTTCCTCCTATGACGAGCTACGAGCGCAAGCTCGTGCACGACATCGTGAGCGAGCGCGGCTACCACTCGGAGTCCGAGGGTGAGGGCCGCGACCGCCACACGGTGATCACCGCGAAGTAGGCGATGTTTCACGTGAAACATCGGAGCGTCGGATGAGCGAGCTTGAGCAGGAACCGGCCGCGGCGGTGTCGCTGTTCGGCGACCGCATCGACCTGGCGCGGCGCTTCACCGAGGACCTCGCCCGTGAGGGGGAGCTCCGGGGACTCATCGGCCCGCTGGAGCTCCCGCGGCTGTGGTCTCGCCACGTGCTGAACTCGGCGCTGCTGGCTCCGCTCCTGCGTCCCGGCCGCGTCGGCGATGTCGGCAGCGGCGCCGGTCTCCCCGGTCTGGTGCTCGCGATCGCACGTCCGGACGTCCACCTCCTGCTCATCGAGCCGATGGAGCGTCGCGTGGACTGGCTCACCGAGGAGTCGGAGGCGCTCGGCCTCGACAACGTCACGGTGATGCGGGCCCGCGCCGAGGACGTCACGCTCGACGAGCCGCTCGACCAGGTGACGGCACGGGCTGTCTCGGCGCTCTCGAAGCTGCTGCCGCTCACGGCACCTCTGCTGCGGGCCGGGGGAGAGTTCGTCTTCATGAAGGGCGCCCGCGTCGACGAGGAGGTCGTCGCGGCGCAGAAGGTGATCCGCAAGCTCGGACTCGCCGACGTCAGGACCGAGGTGCTCGGCGAGGAACTGGCCGAACCCACGCGCGTCTTCCGCGCGATCCTCCCGGAGCGCACGTACCACTCCGCCTGAGGGGCTCGGGCGGCACGCGTCTACCCGAGCGTCACCGGCGACGTTTCACGTGAAACATCGACGTTGTGAGGAACCCAGCGTGTCCTCGGCGCCGCAGGCTGCTCGACGGCGGCTCAATCGCTCGACCGGTGGTTGATGAGCTGCTTAGCCGCGGGCCGAAACCACACCTCGTCACTGACGTTTCACGTGAAACATCGGCTGCTCCTGGGCGGAACGCGAGTGGTGACCCCTCCACGGACGCCGCCCACCAGCCCGGACCGGATCCATCCGCCAGGCACAATCTCCCCACGCCCGTGATGTCGACCTGGACTGCGCCGTCGGTTCCCCTCGGGATCCTGACCATCGGATACGGAGATCCGCGGCGGGGGAGAAGCGCAGTCAGAGCGCTCACGGTTCGCGGAGACCGCGGAGCCGCACGTCGGAGGAGAGCGGGCAGGGGTCGTGGCCGACGTGACGTGACGCGCTCTGCAGCGACGACCTGCATCTGCCGACCGCGCGGCGTCGTGCGGACTCGGTGTGGAGGGATCACGGGCGGGCCACGGGTCGACCCGCTGGCCGCGGGCGGTCAGGGGAGGGCGTACCGACATGGCGCCGCCGGCAGAGGATCGGATGGCCTCGACACGCGGCTTCGTCGCCACCCGACTATCAGAGGGGCACGCCTCGCCGGTCGGGCGTCGTCGCAGCGGTCCACCGAGCCATCGCGACGGTCGTGTCGATTACAGTGGAGAGTCGCGGTCCGACGGCCGCGATGTTTCACGTGAAGCACCGAGAGGCATTCGTGACGACCCCCAGCCCCTTCGACGCGTCGACTCCGCTCGCGCGCGAGGTCGCCGACATCACGCGACGTCGCATGGCACTCGCCGCCGAGACGTTCCCGCTGCCCGAGAAGACCCGCGTCTTCACGGTCGCGAATCAGAAGGGCGGCGTCGGAAAGACGACGACCGCGGTGAACCTCGCCGCCGCCCTGGCCCAGGCCGGCGCGCGCGTGCTCGTGATCGACCTCGACCCGCAGGGCAACGCGTCCACGGCCCTCGGTGTCGAGCACCGGTCCGAGACGGCCAGCGTCTACGACGTCATCATCGGCGACGTGCCCATGCGGGAGGTCGTGCAGGCCAGCCCGGACTTCGAGAGCCTCGACTGCATCCCCGCCACCATCCACCTCGCCGGCGCCGAGATCGAGCTCGTCTCGATGGTCGCCCGCGAGCAGCGCCTGCGCTCGGCTCTCGAGACCTACATCGCGGAAAGCGACGCACCTCCCCACTACGTCTTCATCGACTGCCCGCCGTCGCTCGGCCTGCTCACGATCAACGCCTTCGTCGCGGCGAAGGAGGTGCTGATCCCGATCCAGTGCGAGTACTACGCCCTCGAGGGGCTGTCGCAGCTGCTCAACAACATCAAGCTCATCGAGCGCCACCTCAACCCCGAGCTGGCGGTCTCGACGATCCTGCTCACGATGTACGACTCGCGCACCAACCTCGCCCACCAGGTGGTCGACGAGGTGCGCGAGCACTTCCCGAACGAGGTTCTCAACACCGTGATCCCGCGCTCCGTGCGGATCTCGGAGGCCCCCAGCTACGGCCAGAGCGTCATCAGCTACGACCTCAACTCGCCGGGGTCGTTGTCGTACCGTGAGGCCGCAGCCGAGATCGCGCGCCGTGGCGCCAAGAAGCAGGAGGACAACTGATGGCGGCTCCCAAGCGCACGGGACTCGGCCGGGGGATCGGCGCTCTCATCCCGACAGCGTCGACCGACGAGCACATCGAGCGTCCGGTCGATGTCTTCTTCCCGTCGAGCGAGGAGCACACCGACCTCGTCGCGGTCCCGGGGGCGCGTCTCGCGAGCCTCTCTCCGAACGACATCGTCCCGAACCCGCAGCAGCCGCGTCACGAGTTCCGTGAGGAGGAGCTCAACGAGCTCATCGTCTCGGTGCGCGAGTTCGGGGTGCTCCAGCCGATCGTCGTGCGCCCGCGTCCCGGCGCGAAGACGGGGGAGCCCCAGTACGAGCTCATCATGGGCGAGCGCCGTCTGCGTGCCTCCAAGGCCGCCGGTCTCGCCTCGATCCCCGCCGTCGTCCGCAACACCGACGACGACGCGATGCTGCGGGACGCCCTGCTCGAGAACCTGCATCGCGCCGAGCTGAACCCGCTCGAGGAGGCGTCGGCCTACAAGCAGCTCCTCGAGGACTTCGGCATCACGCAGGAGCAGCTCGCCGACAAGATCGGCCGTTCGCGTCCGCAGATCACCAACACCCTCCGTCTGCTGCGTCTGCCCCCGGCGGTGCAGCGCCGCGTCGCGGCCGGTGTGCTGAGCGCGGGCCACGCCCGCGCCATCCTCTCGGTCGGCGATGAGGCCGCGATGGAGAAGCTCGCCGACAAGATCGTCAACGAGGACCTCTCGGTGCGTGCCGCGGAGGCCGCCGCGGCGCTCATCGACGGCAAGCCGAAGAAGGCCCCGAAGCCGGCGGCCGGCAAGCGCCAGGATCACCTCGCGGAGATCGCGGAGCGTCTCGGGGACCGACTCGACACGCGCGTGCGCATCACCCTCGGCGCGAGCAAGGGCACTATCACGATCGACTTCGCGACCGTCGGCGACCTCAACCGCATCCTCAAGGAGCTCGGGCAGGACCCGTTCGAGGCGCGCTGATCGCCGCGCTGATCGCAGCGTACCAAGGGAAAATCCCAGGTCAGAAGGCGCTTACGCGCGACGCGCATCCTCCGCGAGGGCCGCGTAGATCCACCCGAGGTCGTAGCCGGCGGCTTCGAGCGCCTGGGGGAGGAGCGAGGTCTCGGTGAGCCCCGGCAGCACGTTCGCCTCGAGGAAGAAGGGCGTCCCCGAGCCGTCGACGATGAGGTCGACGCGCGAGATGTGGCGCATGCCGAGCGCGCGGTGCGCGGTGAGCGCGGTCTCCGCCGCACGAGCGGCGACGTCGTCCGAGAGCCGGGCGGGAACGTAGAAGCGCGTCTCGCCGGCGTTGTAGCGGGCCTCGAAGCTGTAGACCCCCGACAGCGGCTCGATCTCGACCGCGGGGAGCGCCACGGGGCCGTCGCCGGTGTCGATGACGCCGATGGCGATCTCGGTGCCGCGGATGCACTGCTCCACGAGCGCGACGTCGCCGTAGGTGTAGGCGTCGACCATCGCGCGCGGCAGCTCGGCGCGGTCCTCGACGATCGTCACCCCCTGGGCGGAGCCCCCGCGGGCGGGCTTCACGACGAGCGGGACCGGCAGCTCATCGGCGATCGCCTCGAACACGGCGTCGGCCCCGAGCTCGCGGAACGCGTCGCGGGCGAGCGTGATGGAGCGGGGCGTGGGCACGCCGGCGCGCTCGACGACGACCTTGGCGGTCGGCTTGTCCCACGCGAGGCGTGCCGCACCCGAGTGCGAGCCCACGAACGGTACGCCGAGGAACTCCAGGAGGCCGCGCAGCGCGCCGTCCTCTCCGCTCGCGCCATGCAGGGCGGGCCACACGACATCCGGACGCGTCTCACGGAGGTAGCTGAGCAGCGTCGCGTCGGGGTCGCGCAGCTCCACCTCGACGCCGTGCCCGCTCAGGGCGTCGGCGACGCGGCGTCCCGAGCGCAGCGAGATGTCGCGCTCGTGGGAGATGCCGCCGGCGAGCACGACGATGTGAAGGGGGGCGTCGGTCACGTGAAACCTCCGGGTCAGCCGGCGTACGGCGGCAGCACGTCGCGCTCGGCCGGAACGATCGGCAGCGGAGCCGTCTGCTGGAACTCGCCGAGCAGGGCGATCTCGCCGTTGATGACGGTCGCGAGTCGGCGGATGCCCTCGCGGATGAAGTCGGGCTGCGGGTAGCAGAACGACAGGCGCATGTTGCGTCGCCCTCCGCCGTCCGCGTAGAACGCCGTGCCGGGCGTGTAGGCCACGAGCTCCTTCACGGCGCGCGGCAGCATCGCCTTCGAGTCGAGGTACTCGGGCATCGTGAGCCACACGTAGAAGCCGCCGTTCGGAACGGTCCAGCTCATGCCGGGCAGGTGATCGCGCAGAGCCGAGAGCATGGCATCCCGCCGCTCGCGATAGACCCCGCGGAAGGTGTCGATCTGCCCGCGCCAGTCGGCCGTGTCCATGTACTCCGAGATGACGATCTGCGAGAACGACGAGGGCGACAGGATCGCGGCCTCATTGGCCAGCACGAGCTTCTCGCGGATGGCGTGCGGCGCGATCGCCCAGCCGACGCGGAGCCCCGGCGCGAGCGTCTTCGAGAAGGTGCCGAGGTACACGACGCCCTCGTCGTCGATCGAGCGCATCGCGGGCGGCGGTGCCTGGTCGAAGTAGAGCAACCCGTAGGGGTTGTCCTCGAGCACGAGAATGCCCTCCGACCGCGCGATCTCGAGGATCTCGACGCGGCGCTCCCAGGTGAGGGTCACGCCCATCGGGTTCTGGAAGCTTGGGATCGTGTAGAGGAACTTGATCCGGCGGCCATCCGCCTTGACGCGCGCGATCGTCTCGCGGAGCGCCTGCGGGTTGAGGCCGTGCTCGTCCATGGGCGAGTGCACGGTCTCGGCCTGGAACGACTTGAAGACCGTGATCGCGGTGACGTAGCTCGGGCCCTCGGCGATCACGACGTCGCCGGGGTCGAGGAAGAGCTTCGCGAGCAGCTCGAGCGCGTGCTGCGAGCCGGTCGTCACGACGACGTCGTCGACTGATCCGTGGACGCCCTCGAGCGCCATGACCTCGAGGATCTGCTCGCGCAGGCGCGGAACCCCCTGACCGGATCCGTACTGCAGCGCCACGGCGCCGTGGTCGGTGATCGTGCGGTCGACGGCGCGCTCGACGAGCTCCTGGGGGAGCGCCGAGACGTAGGGCATGCCGCCCGCGAGCGAGACCACCTCGGGTCGGCTCGCGACGGCGAAGAGAGCTCGAACCTCGGATGCTGCGAGTCCGGCCGTGCGCGCGGCGTAGTGGCCGTACCACGGGTCGAGGTTGGTGCCCTGGGTGCCTGTCATATGCGGTCCGTTCGATCGGTGCATTCCAGGGTAGCCGCACAACATGCGCGGCCCCCGCTCCGACGGGGGAGCGGGGGCCGCGAGGAGCTGTTTGGCGTTACGCCAGGAACTCGGCCAGGTCGGCCTCGAGGGCCGGCTTCGGCTTCGCGCCGATGACGCGCTTGACGACCTCGCCGTTCTGGAAGACGAACATCGCCGGGATCGACGTGATGCCGTACTTCATGGCGGTCTCGGGGTTGTCGTCGACGTCGAGCTTGACGATCGAGATCTTGTCGGAGTGCTCCTCGGCGATCGCGTCGAGGATGGGCGACACGGCGCGGCACGGGCCGCACCAGGGCGCCCAGAAGTCGACCATGACGGGCTTCTCGGACGACAGGACCTCGTCGGCGAACGTGGCGTCGGTGACGGCCTTGGCGGACATGCGATTCCTTTCGATGAGGCGGATGAGGCGGGCGCCTCAGGCGCTGACGGCGACGGCGGATGTCTTCTCGGCATCCGCGAGCTCGGCGAGGTAGTGCTCGGCGTCGAGCGCCGCCACGACTCCGGAGCCCGCGGCCGTGGCCGCCTGCTTGTAGGTGGGGTCGACGACGTCGCCCGCGGCGAAGACGCCGGGGAGGCTCGTGCGGGAGCTGCGGCCCTGGACGGCGATCGTCCCCTCGGGCGCGAGCTCGAGCTGGCCGTGCACGAGGTGGGTGCGCGGGTCGGCGCCGATCGCGACGAACATGCCCTGCACGTCGAGGGTGGTCTCCGTGCCGTCGACCGTGTTCACGATCCCGATGCCCGTGACCTTGTCGTCGCCGTAGATGTGGGCGACCTCGTGGTTCCAGACGACCTCGATCTTGGGGTCGGCGAAGGCGCGCTCCTGCATCGCCTTGGAGGCGCGGAACTCGTCGCGACGGTGGATGAGGTAGACGACGTCGGCGAAGCGCGTGAGGAACGTGGCCTCCTCGAGCGCCGAGTCGCCGCCGCCGACGACCGCGACCTTCTTCTGGCGGAAGAACGCGCCGTCGCACGTGGCGCACCACGAGACGCCGTAGCCGGACAGGCGCTCCTCGTCGGCGAGGCCGAGCTTGCGGTAGGCGGAGCCCGTCGCGTAGATCACCGCCTGCGCCTCGTGCACCGCACCCGAGCCGAGCGTGACGCGCTTGACGGGGCCCTCGAGCTCGAGCGCCACGACGTCGTCGTAGACGATCTCGGCGCCGAAGCGCTCGGCCTGCTGCTGCATGCGGGTCATGAGCTCGGGGCCCATGATGCCCTCGGGAAAGCCGGGGAAGTTCTCGACCTCGGTGGTCTTCATGAGCTCGCCGCCGAACTCGACCGAGCTCGCGATGACGAGCGGCTGGAGGTTGGCGCGGGCCGCGTAGATGGCGGCCGTGTAGCCGGCGGGGCCGGAGCCGATGATGATGAGCTGTCGCACCGGGGTTCTCCTGTCGAGGGGGGACGCGAGGTACAACACATCCTAGGTCTGCGGCATTCCCCTGCCGCGGCGGCGCGGGCGGGGGTCAGCGGCGGATGCGGCCCACGATCCGGGCGAGCGGATCGAGCGTCGCGCGCAGCTCGGGGACGCGCGTGACGAAGAGCAGCGCGAGGTACACCGCGAGCACGACGATGCCGACGATCGCGATCGAGACGAAGGCCGACAGGCGGTCGGCGACCGCGAAGCCGCCCGCGAACCCGCCGAGCAGGGCGAGCACGCCGACGCCGGCGAGGATCGCGACGACGACGGCCGCGAGGTAGATCGCGAGCCGGGACGCGATCCGTCGTCCGTCGACGCCGCCGATGCGCGTGCGCAGCACGAGCGCGAGGGTGAGCGCCTGGACCGTGCTCGCGATCGCGGTGGACAGCGCGATGCCGACGGCGATGAGGCTCGGCGGCATCCAGAGCGCGACGGCGGTCGCGCCGAGCGTGAACGTGACGGCCTGGACGATCTGGATGAAGAACGGGGTGCGCGTGTCGCCGAGCGCGAAGAAGGTGCGCTGCAGCACGAACATCGTCGAGAACGGCACGAGTCCGACGAGGTAGGCGATGAGCACGGAGCTGATGCCGACGATCTCGGCATCCGTCCGGCCGAAGAAGGCGCCGAACGGGAGGGCGGCGGTCGCGATCGCGGCGCCCGCGCCCGTCACGAGCAGCAGGATCGTGCGCAGCGACGTGGAGAGGTCGGAGCGCAGCGCGCCGAAGTCGCCCGCGTGGGCGTGGGCGCTCATCCGCGTGAAGTACGGGGTCGCGATCGAGAGCGTCAGGATCGAGTGGGGCAGCACGAACAGCAGCCAGGTCGTGTTGAGCACCGCGATCGAGGCGTCGCCCTGGCCGGCGAGCGAGGCGATGTTCGTCTGCAGCAGGCCCGTGAGCTGCGTGATGAGGATCATGCCGAACGTCCAGCCGGCGGCCTTGCCGGTGGCGCCGAGCCCGACGCCCTTCCAGCGGAAGTCGGGGCGGAACCGCAGGCCGGTGCGGCGCCAGAACAGCATGAGGACGAAAGTCTGGGCGGCGATGCCGAGCGAGGCGCCGCCGCCGAGCAGCGCGATCTGGGCCGGCGTCCACGTGGCGGGGTCGCGGTGGGCGGGGTCCGTACCGAACGCGAAGGCGAAGACGATGATGACGACGATCATCACGAGGTTGTTGACGACCGGAGCCCACGTGTACGGGCCGAACACCTTGCGGGCGTTGAGCACCTCGCCGAGCAGCGAGTAGGTGGCGTAGAAGAACACCTGCGGCAGGCACCAGAACGCGAGCGCGACGGCGAGGCGGATGGTGGCCTCGTCGAACGCGCTGTCCTCGCCCTGGATCGTGTACAGCGGCACGAGCACGGGGGCGAGCACGGTCGCGAGCACGCCCGCGCCGAGGAACACCGCGACGCCGAGCGTGAGCAGGCGGTTGACGAACGCCTGCCCTCCGTCGTCGTGGCCCGCCGCGCGCACGATCTGCGGCACGAGCACGGCGCTCATGAGGCCGCCCGCGATGAGGGCGAAGAGGTTGGTCGGCAGGTTGTTGGCGAGCGAGAACGCGTTGGCGCCCGGGTTCTGCAGGCCGATCGCCCACGCGAGCAGCCAGACGTTGACGAACCCGAGGGCCCTCGACACGAGGGTGCCGGATGCGATGAGGGCGCTCGCGCGACCGATGCGGTCCTCGGCGCCCGCGGTCTCAGCCATCCGTCCCCTCGGCGGGAGCGTCCTGCGCCTCCTCGGTCTCGTCGGCGTCGGGGCGGCGCCCGCGGCGGCGCACGACGATGAGGCGCACGAGGCCCGCCGCGAACACGAGCGCGAGCATGATGACGACGACGAGGGTGCCGATGCCCTCCCACTCCGCGCGAACCGTGACCCGCGCGACGCCCGAGTCGATGGGCACGCCGGTCGGGCTCGCGATGGACGTCGTCACGGTCACCTCGCCGTTGGCGATCGCCTCGACGGGGATGCGGGCGGTGCCGGTCGACTGCGGCTCGATCGTGAGCTCGCGCGTCTCGCGGGCACGGAGGATGGGGCCGCGCGGGTCGGCCGTCACGACGACCGTGACGGGGAACGGGAGCGCGTTGCTCACGGTGACCTTGAGGTCGACGTTGCGCGCGAGGAGCGCGACGTCGCTGCCGTGCTCGAGGTGCACCGACGACCGGAGCTCCGTCGAGCGGTCGCGGAACTCGCGGACCGCGTCGGTCCAGCCGTCCTCGTCGGTGCGCCACGCGAGGGAGTACAGCGCGATGCGCTCGAGCCGACGCGGGTCGAGCAGCGCGGCCGGCTCGCTCAGCACGCTCGCGAACGCCGACTCCGCGACGGCGTCGGAGGCGAGGGTCGTGAACACCTCGTCGCGGTCGGCGGTGTCGACGCCGGCGCCGAGGCGGGCCGGGACGGGTGCGGTCGCGAGCACGTCGGAGAGGGTCGCGGAGCCGGCCGAGCTCGTGGACGAGAGGCGCGCGAGGACGTCGGCGAGGCCGGTCCCGGTGGTCGTCCAGCCGCGGTCGACCGTCACGACGATCCCGCGGCCGGGCGTCGAGGCGGTGCGGTTCGCGAGAGCGGTCTCGAACGCGTCGAGCGCCGTACCGCGCACGGTCGGGGACGAGGCGGACGCGGCGTTCGCGACGAGACCGGAGAGCTGCGTGTCGGAGACAATGCCCCGGACGCCGTCGAGCTGCACGAGCGGGGTGGCGGGCTCGCCCACCGAGCTGGAGGGGACGATGACGTGCTCGTAGCCCACCGCGGCGAAGGCGGGAAGGTCGGACTCGGCGATCGTCGCATCCGGCCACGCGATCCGCGGGAGCGGGGTGTCCCAGGCCAGCACGTCGTCGGTGGTGGGGAACGGAGGCGGCGCCTCGGGGTCGGGTGTCGGCGTCGCCGTCGGGTCGGGTGTCGGTGCGGGCTCGTTCACGGCGGAGAAGTCGTCGGGGTCGAGGGCGAAGTCGAAGCCGCTCGGCGTCAGCTGGGCGAGCGTGCCGGTGCGGGCGCCTGCGACGAGGTCGGCATCGCCGTAGGCGAGGAGGAACACCTCGTTCGAGGTCGCCTGGAGCCGGGCGAGCCACTGACTGGCCGATACGGGGGCGGACGCGCCGAGCACGCGGATCGACGCCGGGATCATCGGGTCGAGGGCGATAGCGGCGGGCGTGCCGGCGACCGCGTCGAGCTGACGCGTGAGGATGCCGAAGGGTCCCGTGTAGCGCTCGAGGTCCTCTGCCGAGATGAGGCCGCTCGTCGTCGCCCGTGCCGTGATCGGCACCACGACGGCGACCGAGACGGGCCCGCTCCCCGGCGTGATGGCGGCGCTCGCGGCGACCGCGGGGCCGACGCCGAGCGCCGCTGCCACGAGGGCGGCGGCGAGGGCGCGACCGGTGCGTCGGGTCGTCAGCGGCACAGGGGAGCCCTCGAGATCCACACGGCCGACATGCTCGAAAGTCTAGACTCGACCGTTATGCAACCCGTGGCCGACGCCGTCGCGCGCCTCGGCGCGCTCGCCGACTCTCCCCGCATCCGGGGCCTCGCGGAGCGGTTCGCGGAGGCCGGACACGAGCTCGCGCTCGTGGGCGGTCCGGTGCGCGACGCCTTCCTCGGCCGGGACTCCCACGACCTCGACTTCGCCTCCTCGGCGCGGCCCGACGAGATCCTCGAGATCGTGAAGCCCCTCGCCGACGCCCACTGGGACATCGGCCGGCAGTTCGGCACGATCGGCGCCCGCCTCGGCGACACGACCGTCGAGATCACCACCTACCGCGCGGACGAGTACGACGGCGCGAGCCGCAAGCCGGTCGTCGCGTTCGGCGACACCCTCGAGGGCGACCTGCTGCGCCGAGACTTCACCGTCAACGCCATGGCGCTCCGCGTGCCCGACAAGGTGCTCGTCGACCCGTCGGGCGGCCTCGAGGACCTGCTCGCGGGCCGGCTGCGCACGCCCATCGAGCCCGAGGTGTCGTTCGGCGACGATCCGCTGCGGATGCTGCGCGGCGCCCGCTTCACGGCGCAGCTCGGCTTCGCCCTCGACGAGGCGACGGCCGCCGCGATCGGTGCGATGGCCGACCGCATCGGCATCGTGTCGGCGGAGCGCGTGGGGGAGGAGCTGTCCAAGCTCCTCCTCGCGGACGACCCGGTGCCCGGCATCCGGGTGCTCGTCGACTCGGGCCTCGCCGACCGCGTGCTGCCGGAGGTGCCGGCCCTGCGGCTCGAGATCGACGAGCACGCGCACCACAAGGACGTCTACGAGCACTCGCTCACGGCCCTCGCGCAGGCGATCGCCCTCGAGCGCTCGCGCGGCCACGCGCCCGACCTCGTGCTCCGGCTCGCGGTGCTGCTGCACGACATCGGCAAGCCCGCGACGCGGAGGATCGAGCCGGGCGGGGCCGTGAGCTTCCACCACCACGATGTGCTCGGCGCGAAGCTCGCGGCGAAGCGCCTGCGCGAGCTGCGCTTCGACGGCGACACGGTCAAGGCGGTCGCGACCCTCATCCGCCTGCATCTTCGCTTCTTCGGCTACGCCGACGCGAGCTGGACGGATGCGGCGGTGCGCCGCTACGTGCGCGACGCGGGCGACCAGCTCGAGCGGCTGCACATCCTGTCGCGCGCGGACGTCACGACCCGCAACCAGCGCAAGGCCGCGCGCCTGCAGCGCGCCTACGACGAGCTCGAGGAGCGGATCGCGGCGCTCGCCGAGGAGGAGGAGCTCGCGGCGATCCGCCCCGACCTCGACGGCGAGCAGATCATGGCGATCCTCGGCATCCGTCCGGGGCCCGCCGTGGGCGAGGCGTACCGCTACCTCCTGGAGCTGCGGCTCGACGAGGGCCCGCTCGGCGAGGAGGAGGCGGAGGCCCGCCTCCGCTCCTGGTGGGCGTCCCGCCAGGTCGTGTAGCATAACCAGGTTGCCCGTGCACCTCCCGGCGCACGAGCACGATGCATTCAACCCTCCTGCTGCAGAAAGCCTGCAGCCGTTCTAGACCAGAGGAGGTGGGTCAATGACGCATCAGTACGAGTTGATGGTGATTCTCGATCCGGAGATCGACGAGCGCACCGTCGCCCCGAGCCTGGACAAGTTCCTGGGCGTGATCAAGAACGACGGCGGCACCATCGAGAACGTCGACATCTGGGGTCGTCGCCGCCTGGCGTACGAGATCAAGAAGAAGTCCGAGGGCATCTACGCCGTCGTCAACTTCACCGCGACGAGCGCCGCCACCCAGGAGCTCGACCGCCAGCTGAAGCTGAGCGAGGCCGTGCTCCGCACCAAGGTGCTCCGCGCCGAGGAGGCCGTGGCCCGCGTCGCGAAGCTCGCCGCCGCCGACGAGGCGAAGGCCGCCCGCAAGGCCGCCAAGCCCGCCAAGGCCGAGAAGGACGCCGAGTAGGCCATGGCCGGCGAGACGATCATCACGGTCGTGGGAAACCTCACGGCGGACCCGGAGCTGCGCTACACGCAGTCGGGTCTCGCCGTCGCGAACTTCACGATCGCGTCGACGCCGCGCACGTTCGACCGTCAGGCGAACGAGTGGAAGGACGGCGAGGCCCTGTTCCTCCGCGCGTCCTGCTGGCGTGAGTTCGCCGAGCACGTCGCGGGTTCGCTCACCAAGGGCAGCCGCGTCATCGCGACGGGTCGTCTCAAGCAGCGTTCCTACGACGACCGCGACGGCAACAAGCGCACCGCGATCGAGCTCGAGGTCGACGAGATCGGCCCGAGCCTCCGCTACGCGACCGCCCAGGTGACCCGCACCTCGGGCGGCGGCGGCGGACGTTCGCAGGCTGCTGTGGCCGACGAGCCGTGGGCGGCATCCGCTCCGTCCGACTCGGGCGACGTGTGGAACACGCCCGGCTCCTACTCAGACGACACCCCGTTCTGATCCGCAGCGCGATCAGACCGAATACCTAGAAGGAATCAGCAATGGCTGGAAAGAGCAGCGGCGGCCAGGACCGCCGCAAGCGCGGAGCCAAGGGCGGTAAGAACGCCGCTCCCGCCAAGTCGATCAAGGTCGGCGTCATCGACTACAAGGACGTCGCGACCCTCCGCAAGTTCATCTCGGAGCGCGGCAAGATCCGCGCCCGCCGCATCACCGGTGTCTCCGTGCAGGAGCAGCGCCTCATCGCCCGCGCCGTCAAGAACGCGCGCGAGATGGCGCTCCTCCCGTACGCGGGC
>WKJB01000193.1_pt1 | contig 14325 bp, 16 predicted proteins | sample 5403331 | NCBI WGS metagenome assembly WKJB01 (sample SAMN13198853, study PRJNA488119) | plastic metagenome | isolation source: water-polyurethane dispersion (WPUD) containing a polyether... | place: Mexico: Mexico City | collected 2016 | reverse complement strand
GCGATGCGCTGGACCTCGACACCATCCCGGCGACGCCGATCTATGTCATCGCCACTGCATCGGCGGATGTGGCAGGCACGTTCTCGGTTCCCCTGCATGAGCCGAATCCGAACTGGGAGACGGATTTCCAGGCGCTGGTCGCGCGCATGGTCTCCGCAGGTGCGCCCATGCCCAACCTGCCCTGGCAGGATGCCTATCGCCGGCTCTACTCGGCGCTGCGGCGCGAAAACATCCTGTCGCGCATGGGCGGTCTCTTCGTCACCGCAGCCCATGCGGAAAGCGCGGCGCTGGTGAACTGGTCCGGGTCCAATGTCATGACGGTCGGCGGCGGCGCCCCGTCCTCCGTCGCCGCCGCGGTCTGGACCACGCGCTTGCCCATCGGCACGCAGCGGGCCGCGCTGGGGGATGGCGGGTTCGAGCTGCACCCGACCCGCTACACCACCGCGGTTGCGGGCGTCGGCTGGATGGTCAGTTCCGCCACCGACCTGCTGGAGAACCTGGCGGATATCGGTTTCGTCGGGGTCTCCCGCTCGGCGCTGGATCGCTACACCATGTATGGCCCCGGCGCCTCGGGCGAGGTGAAGATGCGCGAGGCCATCAACTTCCTGCCCAACCGTCCGGCCTATATGGGCGCGACCAACAGCACCGTCGGCGTGAGCAAGTTTTTCGCCGGCACCGTGCGGGCCGCGATGCTCGGCCGCTCGCTCAATTCGGTGCAGATGCTGGCCGCCCAGGCCGCCATGTCGCGCTACTTCAAGCAGATCGAGGCGCTCTGATGCAGACTGACGTTTTCGTTCACGGCGCGACGCCGGCCGGGATCTTCGCCGCCATCGTCTGCGCCCGTGCCGGCCTGACCGTGGTGATCCAGGCGCCGGAAAACGGCATCGGCGGCATGCTGACCGGCGGTCTCGGGATCGGCGACCCGCCCCTGGACTTCAAGAACTGGCGCGGCGTGGTGGATGAGTTCACCTCGGCCATCGTCGCCCAGACCGGTTTCAACGCCCATTCCCGGCTGGCATGGAACTTCGAACCGCATCAGGCGCTCGGCGTTCTGACCGACATGATCGCCGCCGAGCCGAACATCACCCTGCGGCTGCGCGAGACCATCGTCGAGGTCAAGCGCAACGAGGTGCGGCAGGTCAACGGACAGGTGGCGTCCTCGACCGACGAGTGGGCGACGCGCATCACCGTGGTGCGCACCGAGCCCTGCACCTGGCTGTCGGGCGCCCCGGCCGAGGGCGACAGCTATGAGGCGAAGGCGTTCCTCGACGCGTCCTATAACAGCGGGCTGGTGCTCAAGGCCAGCGTGCCGCACCGGATCGGCCGCGAGGACGCCGACGAATACCACGAATGGCCCTATGCCGGCGTGCTCTATCCCTACCACAGCAATTTCACCAGCGTCGTGCCGGCTGTGGATGCGGATGGCGATCTCCTGAAATATGCCGGCTGGACGCCGCTGGAGCATTTCGGGCAGGCGGATCGGCGGCTGATGGCGACGGGCTATCGCAACTGCATCACCAACGAGGCCGGGCCGAACAATATCGGCTTCCCGCAGCCGCCGGGATATGTTGCCAGCGATTTTGACGACGAGGTGATCATCGGCAACGCCCCGCAGAACGCGCAGGGGCACGGCATGAGCATCCTGACCCGCAGCTATGCGTTCAGCCCGCTGCGGCGCTGCGGCTTCTACGACGAAGCGAAGGCGCAGATTGCGCTGGCCGACACGTGGGACCAGCTGACCACGCTGCAGCGGCAGATCGGCTGGGCCAACTATGCCGACAGCTATCAGCAACTGGAACAGTTCCCCGGCAAGTTCCTGACCAACGGCAGCGACATTCGGGGCTCGATGTCCTGGGAATTCACGCTGACCGATTCGGATCGGCGCCGGCACGAGATCCGCGAGCAGCTGGCCTATCGCGAGGCGGGTCGCCTCTACACTTTCCAGAACGATCCGCGGGTTTCCGAGGCCGTTCGGGGACGCTTTGCCCAGTTCGGTCTCTGTGCCGACGAATGGCAAAGCGACTATATCCTGATGCCCAGCTGGCCCTCGGAGCTTTACGAGCGCGAGGGGCGGCGGCTGATCGGCCAGGCGACCGTCACCTATCGCAACGTCGCCTATCGCACCAACTGGCCGGACCAGATCGCCTGCGGGGCGTATTTCATGGACAGCAAGGCCAAGTCGATCTGGGCGCTGCCCTAAGGCGGCAACGAGATCGAGGGCTCGCCCGAGGTGCAGCCCTTCATCGACGCGGACGGCGACGAGGTGCGTGCCGACAATTACTCGACCTTCGGCATTCCCATGCGCGCGGTCGTGGCTCCCGTCGGCACCTGCGACAACCTCGCGGTCTGCTGGGGCGTCTCATCGAGCGAGTTGGCCTTCCAGGCCATCCGGCTGGAGCCGTTCCTGTGCGCGGTGGCCGAGGCCGTGGGACACATGGCCGTCGAGTCGGTGGTGTCAGGGGTCCCTCTCGCCAAGCTCAAATACGAACCTGTCCGGGCCCGCCTGCAGGCGGCCGGGCTCCTGATCCAACGCTACCAGACGGTGACGCCATGAGTTTCATCACCCGAGCCTCGCGCGGCGGCGGCGCGGCCGCCCAGACGGCAACCCGTCAGTCCCGGCTGACCACATCCGGCCGGCTGCGGCTGAGCAGGGACGGCGGGCACCTCGTCTCGGTCGATGCCATCGGCGGCGCCCTCATCGACCTCGCCAGCAGCGACCCGGCCAACCTGGTCGTGCCGATCTGGGCGCAGGGCAAGTATGTCCTCAACGAGATCGTGTTTTTCGATCACCGCGGCGGCAGTCCGGGCAACGTGACCATCGACGTCCGCACGCTCGACGCCGCGAGGGGCGGCGGCCGCATTTTGTCGGCGGCCGTGCCGCTATCGGCCCTGTCCAGCCGGAAGGCCGCCGTCCGGCGGTATTTCACCCAAACCGCCAGCATCGTTTATTCCGCCCCGCACCTCTACCTGACCATCAACGGCACGGGGACCGGAACGGTGATGATGCGGGTGATAGGCAGCGTCGTTTCGGCCGAGGACCCCGAGCATCCCCTGAGCGATCCGCGCAGGCTGGGGTAGGACATGACCGATAACGAGCCCAGCCTGTTCCAGCAGGCCTTGTTCTACCTCGCCATGATCGGCGCCTGGATCACGGGCGAGGCCGGGCGCGCGGCGTTGGCCGGAGCCGCTGGCGGCCTGGTCCGATGGTGGATCGCCGAAGGCAAGCGGCGGACCCGCGACGGTGTCGTGTCGGTGGCCGCCGGCATCCTGATGTCGCTTTATGCCAGCCCGGTGATGCTCGCGCTGCTGGAGCGATGGCTCGGCGACATTTCCGGGGATGCCGCTGGCGCCGCAGGCTTCGCTTCGGGCCTTGCCGGCATGTCCCTGGCCAAGCTGGTTCTCGGTATGATCGAGGCGCGCGCCCGCCGCTTGGGAGGGAATTCCGATGCCTGATTGGCTCAAGGCGTGGCTGCGGGAAGAGGCGCGCGCCTGGGGCTTTGCGGTTGCCCTAATTCTGACCTGGGCCTTGCTGCACATCGTTTGACGCGGGCGGTTGCAAGGCGGGGGCAGCAGGCCCCGGAATAGCGTCCGAAATCGTGCTCCGGGGCCTGCCTGTTCGCGATACTCGGAACGGGTCGAAGGTGGGACAGTTGCCCTGCCCCTGTCAACGGCACGGCGCGGGACGGTTCCCCACCTTCCGGCGTGCCGCGCGCCAATCCATCAACTTGAACGAGAATTTCTGGCCCCGGCGCCGAGATGCATTGCCGCCGGGGCCGGCCTGCCGGGGTTCAGGGTCCGGCGGGCCCCGTGCACGCTAAGCCTGAAGGATCGATTGTCAAGGGCGGGCCACCCTCGTGTCGTGTGCGATCAGTCTTTGTCAACCGTAACGCCCAACTCGGCCACCAGCCCCTCCAGCGCGGCAATCGTCGCGTCGTAGCTGTTCCCGGCCTTCGGGAACCGCGCCTTGCGGCTGCGATACCAGCGCAGCCATTTCGGCAACTCGTCCAACGGGTAGGTGGCCGACCAGATCTCGCCAGTCAGCGTGAAGGTGGTTTCGTCATGCGTCGCTTTCATGGCGGCGGTTGCGGCGGGGCGCGGTCGGCTGCAAGGGGTGCCTGGAGCACGCTCGGGACCAAACCCAGACCAAAACTATACCGATCAGTTCAGAATCGGGACCGAACCGCGAATGAACGCGGAACATCCCGGCCACAACGCCCCGCCATCGCGCGGGGCTTCTTCACATCATGGAGAAACGCATGATCCCAGCAGGGTTTAAGGGCCGCGCGTCGCGGCTCACCGATATCGACGTGGCCCGCGTAGGGCGCCTGATCGGCGCCGGCGAGGATGAAATCCGTGCAGTGATCGAGGTCGAGACCTCGGGTGGCGGCTTCGACAGTCACGGCCGGCCGAAGATGCTTTTCGAGCCGCATGTGTTCTGGCGCGAACTGGGTGCCGGTCCGAAGCGCACCGGGGCCGAGGCGCAGGGTCTGGCCTATCAGCGGTGGGGCACCGCACCCTATCCCAGGGATAGCTATCCGCGCCTGACGCTTGCCATGGGCATCGACATCAACGCAGCGCTGCGCTCGGCCAGCTGGGGCTTGGGGCAGATCCTCGGCGGCAACCACAAGGCTGCGGGTTATCCGACGCCGGGCGATATGGTCGCGGCATTCTGTGACAACGAGACCGCGCACCTAGAGGCGATGATCAGCTTCATCATCTCCGAGGGTCTCGATGATGAGCTGCGCCGGCATGACTGGTCCGGCTTCGCCCGCGGCTATAACGGGGCGGGCTACGCCACGCATGGCTATCACACCAAGCTCGCGGTCGCTTTCAAGCGCTGGCAGGCAATCCCCGACGCGCTGGCGCCTGCCTGCCCGAAAATTGGCATCGGCAGCCGAGGGAATGCAGTGCGCCACGCCCAGCAACGCCTGACCGATCTCGGCTTCGACACCAAGGGCGTGGATGGCATCTTCGGCGCCAACACCCGCGCCGCCACCGTTGCTTTCCAGAAAGCCGCCGGCCTCGCGCGCGACGGCATCATTGGGCCCAAGACCTGGGCTGTGCTTCTCAAGGAGAACTGATCCATGAATTCCGTTTTCGTTCGCATGGCGATCTACATCCTGTCGCCGCTGCTCACCATGCTGGCCGGCCTGCTGGGCGGCTGGGGCGTCTCCTATGACGCCACCTCGCATGTGCTGTCGATCAATGTAGAGGCGGTGATCGGCGCCGCGGTCGCGGCCGCAGGCTTCTCCGGCGCGATCTTTGCGAGATGGGGGGTGAGGTAGTTGCCGGCATCTTGAGCGCGTCGATGAAAAAAGGGCCACGGATTCTTCCGTGACCCCTAGAAGCTGCTATGAATCTGCGATCAGCAGACCATGGAGCGATGGTGCTGAACGTGACGGACTGCCAGTTTGCGCGCCTGGCGGCCGGACGGCAGGGGTCGTGCGGGCGCAGGTACGAATTCTTCCACCCGGAGTTCCGGGAACAGGGCGAAGATTTCTTCGCGTGCTGCCGGTCCCACCGTTTTAAGCGCCTGGGCACCGGTGTAGAGAGATTCGGTGGCGGCCCCATTGGAGTTCACCACCTCGTGCCGATCAAAGAGGAAGTGGAAATATTCCACGCTGTCGATATCCTTGGCGATATCCACACCTTCGATCTGGAGCAGCTGCTTGGCTGCGACCAGGACTTCCATGGCGCCGAACATCTTCAGCGCCACTTTCGACCGGACGAGAACCCGGTGCTGCGGCGACACGAGAAGATCGGTGGAAGGGGTTTTGCTGCCAAGAGCGCCGGCCTTGATGCGGATTGGCAGCAGCTTCGGCTTGGCTTTCAACACTGCGGCGCAGAGCTTCACGGAGCCAATCCAACGGATGGGCTGATAGCCATTGTCCCGCGTTGCAATCAGGTCGCCGACCTTGAGATCCTCGACCGCCACGAAACCCCTTTCGGTTTCAATAAGTGTTCCGGAAGCGAAGCAGATGACTTCGTCGTCGGTCAGCTCCAGCGTGCCGTTGGGGTCATGCTCCATCGTCACGATGGCCGTGTTGGCGGTGGACTGGATCAGATCGGCGGATCCCCGGATGAGGCCGGCAGCCACCGGTCCGGCTATCGGGATACCCTGAACTGCCGCCGCCAGTTGTTCGGCAATGTCCGAAATGGGCCCCGTCACGGAAACTGTCTGACCGGCGACCGTGATCGAAGCCGTGACTGACAGATGGTCGTCTTCCAGCGGCTCGTCGCTCACGAAATAATAGGAACCGTCGGCTTCCATCAGGTGACCGCTGATCGGGTTCACCTGCAACCCGATGGTTGCCAAGCCCGGAATGCCGACAGAAGCCGCGGCGTTCTGGACCGTGGTAGATCCAAGATAGGTGCCCGTACCGGTGAGAGGATTGCCTTCAGCATCCACCGGCGTGATGTTGTCGCCGTTGCTGAGCGTGGTCGCGCCGTTGGCGTCAACGTCATACTGCGCGAACTCCTGGGAGGATTCGAACGCGTTGAGCAGTGACGTGTCGGGAACGAAGGCAACGACGCCATCAAGGCCCACGGTGATGAGGTTTGAGGGGATCTCGGTAATATAAGGCATGAATGCCACCTTTTGTCAGACCGCCGCCAACTTGGCCGGTCGATAGGTTGAAAAGAAAACCGGGACACCGAGCAATTTACATTGCACGCTTGAAAACAAAGCGCGACACTCTACCTATGGGCGATTCTTCGCTGCCGATCAAATAAAATCACAGCCGCGTGTGCATTTCTTGTGCAGCTGACTCTGAACTGAACGATGCAAGGACGCGCTCGGGCTCCGGAAGCCATCATCATCGTAGCCGCCCATCAGCTTGGTGCTGGCGGTGCAATCTTGTCGAGCCATTTCCAGCCTGCCCATTTGTCACCCGTCGCTCGCAGGTGGCTGTAGCGCTGCAAGCTGGGCCAGCTCCTGTGTCCCGACACACTGGCAGCTTGGGGGATGGTCTTGCCCATCTCGAAAAGCCGCGACACGCCTTCGTGGCGTAGATCGTGAAAATGCAGGTCCTTGATGCCAAGCAGCTTGCATGCCCTGGTGAACGCGGTGCCCACCGCATCGGTTGTGTAGGGGAAGATGCGGCTGCTCTCGGCCGGCATGGTCTTGACGATCCGCTCGGCCTCGGACGGGCAGATCGACCCGGATGGCATAGTGGATCGCCATGCAAGCAAACCGGCAGCCCGCGTCGTGCGGGATTGTTCCGGTGTGCCCCGTCCCGTGCGAACCGGGACGGGGCATAAGGAGGAGCTTCGTTCAGAGCGCAGAGCGGAACGACGGATTTGTCACGATGTCATGGATGAACGATGCGGCAGCGCGGTTGAATGCGACGGCCGCGTTTTGGCACGCGGCAGCTGCCGAGAAGCTTGTCTTGTAGTCATAGCGCGTGCTGACCTTAAAGCCCTTCGGCAACTTCGACGACTGCACGGTTGCAGCCAAGTTCCAGTACCCGCTGAAGGTGTCTACCTTCATGTCCGTCAGCGTAATGGTCAGCGGGGTGCCGCGGTCAGAGTAAACCCCTGCGGCCAGCAGCTCTGCGGTGATTGCATCCTTGAGCGCTTGCGCGGCAGGTTGACCGCCGCCGACATCGATCGGGCCCGCGAGCCGGCAGGTGGGAGCGGTGTTCACGCCTTCAGCTGCTACGAAAGTGTGGACGTTGGCTCGCTTGCCGGTCGCCGCAACGGATTGCAACGCAATCGTGTTTTGCGGGCTTGTCTGATAGGTCGGGGTGACCGATGTGTCGCAGGCAGCGAGAAGCCACAACGGCACTGCAGCGATAGCAAGCTTTGAAAAAACACCCATGAGAACTCCTAAATATTCGAGGTGATTCCACTTGGGCAGATGATCACGGCGCCGTGATGTGCGCCAGCGGAATTTTGCCTAAGAGCTTTAAATTTGGGCTGATGAAGCGTTTTAACATTCCCGTTTCGGTCTCGGTATGTCCATGGGTGCGTTTGATCAGTAGCTATCGGAAGTCCTTGGGATCCGTACATTCCTGGGGCATCTATACCGATCCCAAAGAGTATGGCAGGGCGGACAGCATGACCGAGGCGCTGCACGATGCTCGGAACGCGCTCGCCCTATGAGGGCGCGCTGGCCGCGTCTCTGGTGGCCGGCCTCACGGTCGGCGCCGCCCTCGCGGCGGCCGCGCTGATCACTGCACAGGCCATGAGGTGCCGCGGCCTGTGGAATCATGGGTCCCGGATAAAGACCCCGGCGGCCGTAAGCGCCGCGATGAAATCCGCTCGCGCCTGGTCCGGGCCGACGGTGCCGTTATTCGAGGCCCAGGCAGGCCAGCGCGGCCATCTGATAATCCGGATCGCCCTGGTCGCAATGCGCCAGAAGAGCCTCGCCCATCCCGCGCGCGTCGTTCACGGTGCGGAATCGACCGATCCCTTCCTCGAAAGTCACTGGCTTGATGGTGGTCTTGCTCGGCATCTGGGCACCTCGTCATGTTGATGCCCAGCAACTCGCGGCGCGCAAGGATTGTTCCGACATGCCCCGCCCCGGTCTCCCCGGGGCGGGGCTTTTCCGTTTTGCGCCATAAATGTTCCGCAATTGTTCTTCCCGACTCGCCAGACCGGCACTATTTCTGGGCGCATGAAGCTAAGGGTCATTCGAGACTGGAAACGCCGTTGGAGCTTCCGGCCGGTGCGCGCCGTCGGGGGCTATGTGATCGAGAACAGCTACGAGATCCTGCGCAACGGCATCGTCGTGGGCAAGGTTCAGCGCGAGTGGGGAGGTCGATGGTCCTGGGACATCTTTACCGATCCCAAAGAGTATGGCTGGGCGGACAGCATGACCGAGGCGCTGCATGATGCCCGGAACGCGCTCGGGCTGCGAAAGGCATCGGCACCCGCACGGTAGAAAACATCGCTGCCGACGGTTTGAAAACTTCCCGTAACCTATTGAAGTCGCGTGATCGAAAATCTAAGAGGTTTGTAGTTTATCGCCGTCCAGCCAGTCAATCGGCATGGTTTTGGGTACCGTAGGCCGGAGGTTCGAATCCTCTCGCCCCGACCACTCTCATGCAGATTCGGGAACGGGCCGCTTGCCGGCCGGTTTCCGGCGCGGCTTTCGCGGCGCCGCTCGGGCGATCCGGGGGCGCTGTGCCGGCCCGGCCTGCCGAAAAAGCCAGCGTGACTTTCCTGCATCACCGCCGCTTCATGACTGGATGGGCGCCCAGCTGTTTTCCGGGCGTCATGTTCGTCTGATCGAAGGTGTTTTGATGAGTAAGTGAGGTTCTCATGAACGCTTGGTGGAGCGCGTCCGTCTGCATCAACCGGACACTTGGGGGACAGCAATCCGAGCCGCTTTGCTCGCGCGTCTATCGGCAGCCGCCATCCTTCTGGCGCAGCGCCTTCATGGCGCTGATGGACCGCGTCTTTGCCGAAACGGCGCATTGCGAGAGCATTCATAGCCGCTGGCGCGACCGCCGCGGCGCCTAGCGCCGGCCGGACAGGGTCCGTTCCAGCTCCTCCAGCGCCGCGATGGTGGCGTCGTAGCTGTCTCCGGCCTTGGGGAAACGCGCCCTGCGGCTGCGATAGAAGGCCAGCCATTTCGGCAATTCGTCCAGCGGATAGGTGGCGGACCAGATCTTGCCGGTCAGGGTAAAGGTGGATTCGTCATGCGTCGCTTTCATGCCCGCCTTTTGCGGTCCGGCGGCGGCCGTATCAAGATCCCGTCCGCTCCGGCGCATGGGCCGGCAAAATAATGCATGCGAAAGCCCCGGAAACACCTGCCGCCCCTTGTTCTTTCCCCGGCCCGCCCATAGAACGCGCCCCGGAAACTGCTGGGGGGCAAGGAATGCCGCTTCTGGTGATGAAATTCGGCGGCACCTCGGTGGCCGACCTGGACCGCATCAAGAATGCCGCGCTGAAGGTTCAGCGCGAAGTCGAGCGCGGCTATGACGTCATCGTCATCGTCAGCGCCATGTCGGGCAAGACCAACGAACTGGTGGGCTGGGTCGAGGCGACCTCGCCGCTGTTCGACGCGCGCGAATACGACGCCGTCGTCGCCTCGGGCGAGAACGTCACCGCGGGACTGATGGCGCTGACCCTGCAGGAGCTGGGCGTGCCCGCCCGCAGCTGGCAGGGCTGGCAGGTGCCGATCAATACCACCTCGCAGCATTCCTCGGCGCGCTTCGTGTCGATCCCGCGCGACAATATCGACCAGAAATTCGCCGAGGGCATGCGGGTGGCCGTGGTCGCGGGCTTCCAGGGGCTCGGCTCGGACAACCGCATCACCACGCTGGGCCGCGGCGGTTCGGACACCACCGCCGTGGCCTTCGCCGCCGCCTTCGAGGCCGAGCGCTGCGACATCTATACCGATGTGGACGGGGTCTATACCACCGACCCCCGCATCACTTCCAAGGCACGCAAGCTTGACAAGATCGCCTTCGAGGAAATGCTGGAACTGGCCAGCCTGGGCGCCAAGGTGCTCCAGACCCGCTCGGTCGAGCTGGCGATGCGTTACAAGGTCCGGCTGCGGGTGCTCAGCTCGTTCGAGGATACGGATGAGACCAGCGGCACCCTGGTCTGCGATGAGGATGAAATCATGGAATCGAAAGTCGTCAGCGGCGTCGCCTATTCCCGTGAAGAGGCCAAGATCACCCTGGTCACCGTCGAGGACCGGCCCGGCATCTCGGCGGCGATCTTCGCGCCGCTCGCCGATGCCGGCGTCAACGTGGACATGATCGTCCAGAACATCTCGGAACGCGATTACGAGGACCATCCCGGCGCGGTGACCGACATGACCTTCTCCTGCCCGGTGAACCAGGTCGCCCGCGCCAAGAAGGCGATGGAGGAGGCCAAGGCCGCCGGCACCATCGCCTATGACGAGCTGGTCGTGGATACCGAGGTCGCCAAGGTCTCGGTGGTGGGCATCGGCATGCGCAGCCATGCCGGCGTCGCCGCGCGCATGTTCAAGGCGCTGGCCGACGAAAACATCAACATCAAGGTGATCTCCACCAGCGAGATCAAGATTTCGGTGCTGATCGACCGCAAATATATGGAACTGGCGGTTCAGGCGCTGCATGATGCCTTCGAGCTTGAACGGGCCTGATCCCCGGCCCTCAGCCTGAAGCGGGAGGATCATGCCCGAACGCAAGGACAGTGACTCGCGCAAGCTGCTGCGGCGGCTGCGCGAAACCTTGGCCGCCCCCGGTGGCGGCCAGGACCGCCTGGATCAGATCACCCATCACATCGCCGATTCGATGGGGACCGAGGTCTGCTCGATCTATCTTTTCCGCGACCCCGACACGCTGGAGCTTTGCGCGACCGAGGGGCTGAAGCCCGAATCGGTGCACCAGACCCGGCTGCGGCTGGGAGAGGGGCTGGTCGGCCGCGTCGCCCGCACCGGGCGGCACGTCAACACCGCCAACGCCCCGGCCGAGCCGGGCTTCCGCTACATGCCCGAGACCGGCGAGGAGATCTTTTCCAGCTTTCTCGGCGTGCCGATCCAGCGCGTCGGCGAAAAGCTGGGCGTGCTGGTGGTGCAATCCCGCGACGCCCGGCAGTTCAGCGAGGACGAGGTTTACGGCCTCGAAGTGGTCGCCATGGTGCTGGCCGAGATGGCCGAGCTGGGCGCCTTTCTCGGCTCGCAGGCCGACAGTCTGCCCTTGCAGCACCGCTTTCCGGTCATGTTCCGCGGCGGCACCGGCCAGGAGGGCTGCGCCGAGGGCCGCGTCTGGCTGCACGAGCCCCGCGTGGTGGTCACCAATCCGGTCGCCGACGATCCGCTGAAGGAAAAGGCCCGGCTGACCGAGGCCGTGGCCATGCTGCGCACCACGGTCGATTCCATGCTGGCCGCCACCGACATGGGTTCGGGCGATTCGGCCGAGGTCATGGAGACCTATCGCATGTTCGCCCATTCCCGCAGCTGGCTGCGCCGCATGGAAGAGGCGATCGAGCTGGGCCTGTCCGCCGAGGCGGCGGTCGAGAAAGAGCAGAGCCAGGCCCGCGCCCGGCTGGAAAGCGCCGCCGATCCCTATCTGCGCGACCGGCTGCACGACCTCGACGATCTGTCGAACCGGCTGCTGCGCATCCTGACCGGGCAGGGCCGCGATACCGGCGCCGAGATGCCCGAGGACCCGATCCTGGTCGCCCGCAACATCGGCCCGGCCGAGCTGCTGGACTATGGCCGCAGGCTGAAGGGGGTGGTCCTGGAAGAGGGCTCGGTCGGCAGCCATGCCGCCATCGTCGCCCGGGCGCTGGCGATCCCGCTGGTGATCCATGCCGAGCGCGTCACCTCCGAGGCGCTGAACGGCGATCTGATCCTGGTCGACGGCGACATGGGCATGGTGCATCTGCGCCCCGAGGAAAGCGTCGCCAAGGCCTTCCGCGACAAGATGGCCATGCAGGCCGAGGCGCAGAAGCGTTACGCCGGGTTGCGCGACCTGCCCGCCACCGCGAAATGCGGCGCCACGATCCAGCTTTACATGAATGCCGGGCTGATGGCCGACCTGCCCAGCCTGGAAAGCTCGGGCGCCGAGGGGGTGGGGCTGTTCCGCACCGAGCTGCAGTTTCTGACCCGCACCCGCGTGCCGCGCCGGGGCGAGCTGGCGGCGCTTTACGCCCATGTGCTGGACAATGCCCATGGCAAGCCGGTGATGTTCCGCACGCTGGATATCGGCTCGGACAAGGTGCTGCCCTACATGAAGCCGCAGGACGAGCCCAACCCGGCCATGGGCTGGCGGGCGATCCGCGTCGGCCTTGACAAGCGCGGCGTGCTGCGGATGCAGCTGCAGGCGCTGATCCGCGCCGCTGTGGGCCGCCCGCTGCATGTCATGTTCCCCTTCATCACCGAGATGCAGGAGTTCGAGGAGGCGCACAAGCTGCTGATGGAGCAGCTGGCGCGCGAGCAGCGGCTGGGCCATGCCATGCCCTCGGACATCCGCGTCGGCGCCATGCTGGAAACCCCGTCGCTGGCCTTCGCGCCGAAGAAGTTCTTCGAGATGTGCGATTTCATCTCGGTGGGCGGCAATGACCTGAAGCAGTTCTTCTTTGCCGCCGACCGCGAGAACGAGCGGGTGCGCCGGCGCTACGACACGCTGAACACCTCGTTCATCACGCTCTTGGACCAGATCGTGCAGCGCTGCGATGAGGCTCGGGTGCCGGTGTCTTTCTGCGGCGAGGATGCCGGCCGGCCGATCGAGGCGGTGACGCTTGCAGCGCTCGGCTTCCGGCGGCTGTCGATGCGTCCGGCCTCGATCGGGCCGGTCAAGCACCTGATCCGGCGGGTGGACCTGAGCGAGCTGAAGCGGGTCATCGACGACGCCCGGACCCTGGGCGAGACGAACCTGCGGCGCTGCATCACCGAATGGCTCGCGCGGCAGTGACGGGCTGACGGCCTGCCCTTGGTGGCACGCCGGGGCGGTCCGGCGGCCGGGCTTCGCGCAGGCATTGATTTTTACCCGGACCCGAAGCTGGCGAAGGGGTTTTGGCGAGGAATCCCTCAAGGGGCGCCTATCAATGTAGCTGCTTCGAACATGCACATGATTGATTTCCATGCTGCTGCACGCGCCTACTGCGACAGCATCGGCGCGCTCTGTCTCCGATATTCCATTCTGGCTCTCTGCGATCCGGCGCATGCGACAGCGGCTGAGATCATGGATTTCATCACAGCGGAGAAGATGGAGGTTTCTCGCCACATGATCGAGAGGACGGAGTTCACGGGTACAGGCGCGCGTGTCGCAGGGAAAGCTGCGCAATGCCCTGCTTTGCGCTTCACGAAGCGGGCCCTCGGGCCGACCGTGGGCGCGCTTCTGCCCTTCATCGCCGGACAGTCCAGAACCTTGTCATGCGGACCGCGTTCGCCATCGCTAAGCTGGCGCTCGTCGCGCTGCTTTTGGGGCGGTCAAATATGACCGTTGCCCCCCTAAAAGCCGTTGGATGCGCGTGTCATTGGTGCGGGACAAGCCGGCCTCGCGACCGCCCGGCATCCGCAGCGCGCGGGCCGGAACTTCCTCATTCTGGAAGCTGACCGATAAGCCGGCGACCGTCTCTGACCGGTTCCCAGGAACGGTCCCGCGTATCCGCTTGGCCCCCGAATGACGGTTCAGGCCGGCTTGTAAAATATTTACATATCGCATATCCATCCTGTCAATTTATTTACAAAATTCCCTTTATATATAAACACTTAACAGAATGGAGATGTTCCGCTTAACATGGCGTCGGAGCTCTCTTGCGCCGGCCCGGGCAAATGGCGCCGCAGCCGCAGGGGAGGGGGAATGATGCGATCGCTGTGAGGGGGAGCCATGTCCATTGAATCGCTTGAGAAACATCCTGTTCCGTCTGGCTTTGCTGCTG
>WKJB01000191.1_pt1 | contig 14396 bp, 14 predicted proteins | sample 5403331 | NCBI WGS metagenome assembly WKJB01 (sample SAMN13198853, study PRJNA488119) | plastic metagenome | isolation source: water-polyurethane dispersion (WPUD) containing a polyether... | place: Mexico: Mexico City | collected 2016 | reverse complement strand
TCCGTGCGCATTTTGATTTCTTCCGATTCAAAAATTTCGAAAGAGAACACTCTTTGGCGTTTCTGCCGTTGGCCCATGTGTTTGAACGGTCGTGGACGCACTTGGTATTGCACGGCGGCGCAAAAGTCAGTGTCTGCCCCGATCCCAAGCAGATTGCAGATGTTATAAAAGCCGTCAAACCGACCATGATGTGCGCCGTGCCCCGTTTCTACCAAAAAATTTACAATGCCATCCGGCAGACGATAGATCAGTCTTCACCCACGAGGAAGAAAATCTTTGAATGGGCTCTGGCCATGGGCAAGGCACGAGCAGATTACCTCCGCGCAGGCCGTGCTATCCCGCTCGGACTGAAAATAAAATCGACGGTGGCGGAAGCATTGGTTTTCAAAAAAATAAAACAACAGGTAGGCGGCAAACTTTGGTTTATGCCTTGCGGCGGAGCATCCATTACAGCAACGCTTACCGAGTTCTTTGATGCGCTGGGACTTCATTTGACCGTGGGTTACGGATTGACCGAAACCACCGCCACGGTTACCTGCTTTCCGTTTACGCAATATGATTATAGAAGTGTGGGCAAGCCTTTGACAGGAACTGAGATTCGCATCGGCGAAAATGACGAAATATGGGTCCGCGGCCCCGGCGTAATGAAGGGTTACTACAATAAACCCGAAGCCAACTCGGCTGCCTTTACCGCAGACGGTTGGTTGCGCACGGGCGACGCCGGAAGAATGGACGAACAAGGAAATGTTTATCTGACCGAACGTATCAAGGATTTGTTGAAAACCTCCAACGGCAAATACATCATTCCGCAGCCGATAGAAAATCTGTTGACCGACGATCCGTACATCCTGCAGGCGATGGTGGTAGCGGAAGGCCGACCTTTTGTCACCGCTTTCATTGTGCCCGATTTTGAATTGTTGAAAAAACATCTGCCGCAATGGAACATGCTTTTCACTTCTTGGAAAGAAATTGTTGATCGTCCCGAAATAAAAGAATTTTACAAGCGCCGCATCGACGAGTTGCAACAGTCTATGGCGGGCTTTGAAAAAGTGAAAAAGTTCGTGCTTATGTCTGCCGATTTCCAAATGGAGACCGGTGAGATTACGCCGACCTTAAAAGTTAAACGGAGCGTGATTTTGGAGCGTTATTCGGCCCTCATCGATAAACTGTACGGAACTTAAATATATTTTTCGTATATTATGCGAAAAGCATATTTATGAAAAATCTACAAAGAGTATTTGATGTTATCAGTCCGGGCGCACGCAATCATGCCGCCGTTGCAGTATTTATCTACATGGCATTGGCCGTCGGGATTTACCTCGCAGGCAGGTCTGCCGTCCAATTAATCTTCTCATTCTTGTCAATCTAACATTTATGCCGAACCAAGTTTTCCTCGGTCCAACAGATTTTACTTTATCCAAACAAAGCGTCGCAGACGTCTGCCCTTCCAATATCGCTCTGATTAAATATTGGGGGAAATACGCAGGACAGATTCCGGCAAATCCCAGCATCAGCTATACGCTGAGCAATTGCCATACGAAAACGGAAATCAACTTTGATCCCGCTGCGAGCTTTGCCGTAAAAGTAAATTTGGACGGAAGGGAAGAAGTGAAGTTCGGCGAGAAAATAGAGAAGTACTTTCGCTCCATCGAAGTCTACCTGCCGTGGATTTTGCAGGGCGCGTACGAGATCAATACGGTGAACACTTTTCCGCACAGTTCGGGCATTGCAAGTTCGGCCTCGGGTTTCGGCGCAATTGCGAAATGCCTGATGCAGTTGGATGCGTCATTCAATGGTTTGGCGGATGAAGAATTCATACGTAAAAAAGCCTCGTTCTTGGCGAGAATCGGTAGCGGCAGCGCGTGTCGCAGTTTGTATGAGGGTCTTGTGGTTTGGGGCGAAACAACGGAAGTGGAAGGCAGTTCCGATTTGTTTGCGGTTCAATATCCGACGGAGCAAGTGCATGACATTTTCCGTGATTTCAACGACTGGGTTTTGTTGATTCACGAAGGCCAAAAGGCAGTGTCTTCTACGGTAGGTCACGGGTTGATGGACAGCAACCCGTACGCCAAGCGTCGTTTTCTGGAAGCGCGCGAAAACTTTGTGCCGTTGAAAAAGATATTGAAAGAGGGCGATTTGACGGAGTTCATTCGGTTGGTGGAACATGAAGCGCTCACGCTGCATGCAATGATGATGATGAGCACACCTGCGTTTATTTTAATGCAGTCGGGCACTTTGGAAGTCATCAATAAAATCTGGCAGTTTAGGAAAGAAACAGGCTTGCCGTTGTTCTTTACGCTGGACGCCGGTGCCAATGTTCACCTGCTGTTCCCCGAAAACGAGAACAGCAATGCAATTAAGGATTTCATCGAAACCGAGCTGAAGCCTTTTGCTCAAAACGGCGGCATCGTGAAAGACCGAATGGTTTTTTAAGCAGCGGCACCCAGCGCTATACTGCCGATGATAATTGCCAAAACAACGGTAGATATTGCCACGTACAGATAATCCTTTTCCCGCGCGTAGCCGATGATGGCGAAGATCACGCGCATAACCGGCGTGAAAAGAAGGATGAGGATCCCCAGCTCCAAAACAGCGACGGGTTCTCCGGTAATCAATTCCGACCAAAAACTGACAAAGCGATTTTCGGTTTCGGCGGGCTGGCCGTAGGAAACGGGCAGCGAGAGTTCGCCTTTTACGGCAAGCAGCGTTGCACCAATCACGGCAACCAAAACAGACAGCAGTACGCCCGCGCGCAGCAGGTTGCCCACCATTTGGTTTAGGTCGCGGTCTTTAAAAGTCTTTTTCATCAGGCGAAATTTCCGTTGAAACCGTTATACATCATGTAAAGCGACAGCACGGCCACCACCACTGCAAAGATGTTTTTCAAGCTTTTCGTTCGGGCTTTCATCAGGGTTTTAGAGCCGATGAATGAACCGATGATTACGCCTACCAATACCGGTGCGGCAATGGTGCTGATGATTTCGCCTCTTTGAAAATAAATGACCGCACCGGCGGCGGCCGTTACCCCAATCATGAAATTGCTGGTGGTGGTGGAAACCTTGAACGGAAGTTTCATCAGATTGTCCATCGCCAGCACTTTCAACGCTCCCGAACCGATGCCCAGCAGCCCCGACATTACGCCGGCGAAACTCATCATCCCAAAGCCGCCCAAGATATTTCGTGCCGCGTAATCTCTTTTCACGCCGTTGTCGGGGAAACTGCCGTGCAGTTTCATCTTCTCGGTCAACGAACCCGGAATAAGCGGTTCGGCATGGTCGGGCTTGTTACGTACATTGAGTGCCGCCGTTACCAAGAGAAGCAGACCGAAGATGATGGCGATACTGTTGGCGGGCAGCATTCCGGCTACCAAGGCGCCTACAATGGCGCCCACGGTGGTGGCAATTTCCAAAAACATCCCGACGCGCATATTGGTATAACCTTCTTTTACAAAGGCAGCCGCTGCGCCCGACGAGGTGCCGATAACCGAGATGAGCGATGCACCGATGGCGTAATGCATCGGGACGCCGAAACCCAAAGTAAGCACGGGAATGATTACCACGCCGCCGCCCAAACCGGTCATGGAGCCCAACAGTCCCGCGGCAATTGCTGCGAGCAGCAGGATGAGAAATGCTGTCATAGGAACAAAAGTATTCAAATTCCGATAAACGGACGACAGCCGGTTTGGCTTGGCTATAGTATCTTTGTGCCGTCAAACAATTTTAAAAGAACGATACTATGAAAATCGGGATTCTTGGTGGGGGCCAGCTGGGCAGAATGTTCATTCAAAATGCGCTTAAATACGACGATGAGATTTACATTTTGGATCCGTCAGCCGATTGCCCAAGCGCGGGAATTTCAATTTTCACAAAAGGTGATTTTAACAATTATGACGATGTCTTGGCGTTCGGCGCGGGCAAGGATGTGGTCAGCATAGAAATAGAGCATGTAAACGCCGAAGCTTTGGCTGAGCTGGAACGTCGCGGTGTCAAGGTGATTCCGTCTGCGCAATCGATAGCTACCATTCAGCAGAAAATCTTGCAGAAGGAGTTCTACAAGAAACATGAGATTCCGTCGCCGGCTTTCCAAACGGTGCAAGGCAAAGAAGATTTTCCGTCCGAAAGAAATTTCCCGTTTGTGCAGAAGTTGAACACAGGTGGTTACGACGGCAAGGGTGTACAGGTGATTAAAAACGAAGTCGATATGATCGAGTTTTGGGATGCACCGTCCGTTTTGGAAGATCTGGTCGATATCGACAAAGAGCTGTCGGTCATCGTCGCCATAAACGAATCCGGCGAAACGGAAACCTTCCCCATTACCGAAATGGTGGCTGATCCTGAACTTAATCTGTTGGATTTCAACATCTGTCCGTCTGACATCGACCAAGACACACGCGACCAAATTTCCGCTATCGTCAATAAATTCAGTAAAGCCATCAACAGTCCGGGTTTGTTTGCCATTGAATTGTTCTTGGACACGCAGGGAAAGGTTTGGGTAAACGAGACCGCTCCGCGACTGCACAATTCGGGTCACCAAAGCCAGGAAGGCAACGCCAATTCTCAGTTCGAGCAGATGTATCGCGTTCTGAAAAACTTGCCCTTGGCCGATACCGAAATACACGCCTACAGCGGCATGTTGAATCTGGTGGGAGAAGCCGGCCATTCAGGGCCGGTGGAATACCAAGGGCTGACGCAAGTGATGCAGGAGCCCGAAACCTACATTCATCTTTACGGAAAAACGGAAACCAGACCCGGTCGAAAAATGGGCCACATCAATATCTTGGCGAACAGCCGAGAAGAACTGTTGGAGCGCCTGCAAGCCGTGAAAAAAATGGTAAAAGTGGTGAGCCGCTAAAGCCAGCCGTCCTGGATGCCTTTTCGGATCAGGTCCAGGCTGTCCATACCGTCTGCTTTTAATTTGCGAAAGATATTCTTGCGGTGCGTGTTTACCGTATGTTCGCTCAGGTTTAATCGTTCGGCTATTTCGCGCGTTTTGCAATTTTCCATCAGCAGTAAAAATACCTCGGTCTCGCGCGCTGTCAGCGGATTGAACGTAGGTTTCGGCAGAGTGCCCGAATCTACGTTAAGGAAGCTTGCTCCGCCGTCCAGCGAAATGAAAGACAGTTTCATGACGGTATCGGTTTTTAGGTGACTGATGTCGCTGCACATGCAGAAAATCCGCAGAACCCCGTTGTTGTCGTCCGGCTGGATCACCACGGCTTGGTGCAGTATGCGCGCATAGGAACCGTCGGCTTTGCGCAGACGGTAGTCGTGCCGCGTTTTGTAAGCGGTTTTCTTATCCGGAGGCAAATCGGAGAAGAAATCAGACGCGCGCTTTTGGAAGCGTAAAAATGTGGGCATGTCATCCGGATGGATGTTCTCCAAAATGTACCGAATGGTAAAGAGGTCGGGTCTCAGGCCCAACGCCGTTTCCACAGATTCACTGACGGATTCTATTTCTACAGTCGCCAGATTGAAGATAAAACAATAACTCTCTCCCACACCAAACATGTGGAAATAGTGGCGGTAAGCGTCCTGTACTGCGCCGTCATCTTGTTTCGCTGTGTCGGAACGGACAATGCTGCACCAAACCTTGCTTATATCTTCTAATACCTTGCGTTCCATTACATTAAAGGTACGATTTATTCATATAATCCTTATTATATTTTAAAATTTTCAACTTTCCGCCTTCCCGTTTTCTTAGGTTTCCCGCGACCTTGCCGAGCGCTTCGGCATACTCTTCGCTGCTTTACCGATACTTTAATCAAAGAAACGCTGTGTATGGCATTTATCGATTACTATAAAATCTTGGGTGTAAATAAAGACGCTGCCCAAGATCAAATAAAGAAAGCGTACCGCAAACAGGCACGCAAGCTGCACCCGGATCTGAACCCAAACGACAAAGAAGCCGAGCGAAAGTTCAAAGAACTGAACGAGGCGAATGAAGTGCTGAGCGACCCCGAGAAACGCGCCAAATACGATAAGTACGGCGAGAATTGGAGGCACGGCGAAGAATACGAGCGCGCGCGCCAACAGCAGCAACAGTACCAACAAGCAGGGCAGGGTTTCGGCGGTTTTGAAGGTGCAGAGTTTGGCGAAGGTGAAGATTTTTCTGATTTCTTCCGCTCGATGTTTGGCGGCGCAGGTGGCTTCGGCAGTACGCGCGGAAGTGCTTCGGGCAAATTCCGTGGCCAAGACGTTCACGCAGAGCTGAACCTGAATCTGAGAGACGTGGCCGAAACCCATAAACGGACACTGGAAATCGGCGGTAAAAAAGTGCGGATTACCATTCCGGCAGGCGCCTATGACGGGCAACAAATAAAGTTGCGCGGCTACGGCCAACCGGGCATCAACGGCGGGCCCGGCGGCGATTTGTACATCACCTTCGTCATTGCAGACGATCCTGTATTTCAACGTGCCGGTGATGACCTGAAAATGGAAAAAGAAATCGATCTGTTTACTGCGGTCTTGGGCGGTAATATTGAAGTTGATACACTGACGGGAAAGGTCAACCTGAAAGTAAAACCCGAAACTCAGAACGGCACTACGGTTCGTTTAAAAGGCAAAGGCTTTCCTGTGTATAAAAGTGATGCTCATGGCGATCTGTTCATCACCTATACCGTAAAATTGCCGACCAACCTGACCGACGAGCAAAGAGAACTGTTCCGCCAAATCCAAAAACTACAGTAAGATGCAAGAAAGAATCACAAGGGACGAAATCATCCGTATTTATAATGTCGAACTGAGCTTTTTAGACTCGCTGGAAGAGTCGGGTTTGTTACATCCCGAAATGGAGAACAATATAAAATATATCGTTTACGAGGAACTCCCGGCGCTGGAGCGTTTCGTCAATTGGCATTATGATCTGGAAGTAAATCTGCCGGGGATAGAAGTCATCCAAAACCTGTTGCAACAGATGGATGCGCTGCGAACGGAGAACCGCAGATTGCTCAAAGAAGCCTTGTTCAGAGGCCGTAGATTTGATGAGGAATATTAAACGGTCCAGCGGTCATTGACGATGGCTACCAAATAATATCGGCCGTTATCTTTGCGAAAAACCATCCGCAGAGAGTTCCAGTCCATCCCGCCGTATTCCTCGGTTCCGGAAAGGTAATTCTCGGTAAACGCATCATCGGGGTAAACCTTCTTTAAGTTGTTGATGGAGTTGCCTTTGCCTTTGAACTCGTTGAAATAATATTCGCCTTTGCCATAATCTTTGGCAGCGGCCCATTGCTTAAGATAGTCCCGCAAAGAAAGAATCAGAGGCTCTCCGGAGCCGTCGCGGTTGCCCCAAGTGAACTTTACGTCGGCGTCGATGTATTTCTCGAATTCCTTACGGCTGAAATGTTTGTCGACTGTCGGATCTACAAAGGCATACATGGAAAAACGGATGCCGTCTGCGGGATGGATGTACCGAGACAATTCGGCGTAGTTGCCGTCTTTGAGAATTGTCAGAATTTTGCTGTTCAAATCTTTCAACTGCTGTTCTTCGGATATGTCGTTACTTGCTGTGTTTTTGATTGTGTCGGCAGTTGCAGAAGATTGATTGATGGTAATTTCTTTTTTGTTCTCCGCACAGGAAAACACCGCCAACAGCGCGGCGGTCAAGAATATTTTATGCATAGTCATTTTTCGTTTACTTTGGAAAAACTATGCCGGAAAGCTTATATTTACGTTATGCTTGATGTGTTGATAATCGGTGCGGGGCCCATTGGTATTGCCTGCGGAATTGAAGCGAAGAGAAATAATCTGCGATATGAAATAATAGAAAAAGGAACCATTGTCAACAGTCTTTACCATTATCCGTTGTACATGAGGTTTTTTTCGACCTCGGACAGATTGGAAATCGCCGATATTCCGTTCATAACAACTTCGCCGAAACCCGGGCGACAAGATGCGCTGGAGTATTACCAAGGAATTGCACGGACGGAAGGGCTTGACATCAGACTTTATGAAAAAGTTCTGCATGTGGAGCGGCAATCGGACGGCTTCAAAATCGAGACGGCAAAGTCGGTTTACCACAGCAAAAACGTAATTATTGCGACGGGCTTTTACGACATCCCGAATTTGATGAATATTCCCGGTGAGCAGTTGCCGAAGGTAAGACACTATTACACCGAGCCGTATCCGTACGCTCGTCAAAAAGTGGTAGTGGTAGGTTCCAGCAATTCGGCGGTAGATGCGGCATTGGAAATTTACAGGAAAGGTGGTGAGGTTACCATGATCATCCGCGGCAATAAAATTTCGGACAGCGTCAAATACTGGGTAAAACCCGATGTTGAAAACCGAATAAAAGAAGGAAGCATAAACGCTTATTTCAATTCTGAGTTGCTCGAAATAAAAGAACAGACGGTGGTCTTCCGCGACGGCGATAACGGGGAGCACGAAATAGAAAACGACTTTGTTCTGGCCATGACGGGCTATCTTCCGGATTTTGATTTCTTGGAGGATTCGGGCATCCGGTTGCAAGGCGATTGTCTCAATCCGGTTTACAATCCCGAAACCATGGAAACAAATGTGCCCGATCTGTATTTGGCCGGCGTTGTCTGCGGCGGAAAAGACACGCACCTGTGGTTCATAGAAAACTCGCGCATCCATGCCAAGATGATTGTAGCGAATATTCTTGCAAAAAGCAACGGCTAAAAACAACTCTGCCAAAGTTTTAAACTTTGGCAGAGTTATATTTTTGATTAACAAGGGTTTATGGCTTGTAAGAATCCTTCAATGTCACTGTTCTGTTGAATACCGCACGCTCGTCGGTTGAATCTTGATCTTTGGTAAAATACCCGATCCGCTGAAACTGCAATGGTTCGCCCACGGCCACATCTTCTATCGCCGGTTCTGCATAAGCGGTTATGGTTTTCAGAGATTCGGGGTTTACATATTGCAGGAAGTCTGTTTCTTTCTCCGCATCGGGCTGCTCTACCGTAAACAGTCGGTCGTAGATGCGCACTTCGGTAGGTACGGCATGTCTGGCAGAAACCCAATGCAGTGTACCCTTCACCTTGCGCAGGCTTTCCTCGGTGCCGCTGCCCGATCTGCTCTTCTCGTCATAAGTGGCGAAAATTGTGGTGATGTTGCCGTCGGCATCCTTTTCCACGCGCTCGGCTTTTATGATGTAGGCTGATTTCAGGCGCACCTCGCCGCCCAATTTCAAGCGGAAGAATTTCTTTGGCGCTTCTTCCATAAAATCCTCGCGCTCGATGTAGAGTTCGCGCGAGAACGGAACTTTGCGCGTGCCCGCACTTTCGTCCTCGGGGTTGTTCTCCGTTTCCAGCCATTCTTCTTGACCCTCGGGATAATTCTCGATTATTAATTTAACAGGATCCATCACCACCATCAATCGCTTGGAAATTTTATTCAGATCTTCCCGGACGAAGAATTCCAACAACTGGATGTCGATGAGGTTTTCTCGCTTGGCCACGCCCACACGGTCAATAAAATCTCGGATGGCTTTGGCGGTGAAGCCTTTCCGGCGCATCCCCGAAATGGTGGGCATGCGCGGATCGTCCCAGCCGTCTACCACTTTTTCTTCGATAAGCTTTTGCAGTTTTCGCTTGGACGTAATCATGTAGCTGACATTCATCCTCGCAAATTCGCGCTGCTTCGGCGTCAAATCCTCATCGACCGAGACCTGATCCAAATACCAGTTGTAAAGCGGCCGATGGTTTTCGAATTCCAACGAACACAAAGAATGTGAAACCTGCTCCAGATAATCGCTTTCACCGTGGGCCCAGTCGTACATCGGATAGATTTTCCAAGTGTCGCCGGTGCGGTGGTGCGGACGGTTCAGGATGCGGTACATCACGGGGTCGCGCATGTTCATGTTCGGCGAAGTCATATCGATCTTGGCGCGCAAAGACATCGAACCGCTCGGGAACTCACCGTTTTTCATCCGTCTGAACAAATCCAAAGATTCTTCAACAGGCCGATTGCGGTACGGAGATTCCACGCCGGGCTCGGCCGGATTTTTCCGCTGTTCGGTGATCACCTCGGACGGCTGCTCATCCACGTAGGCTTTACCTTGTTTAATGAGTTCTACCGCCCAGTCGTACAACTGTTGAAAATAGTCGGATGCGTACAATTCTTTGTCCCATTTGAAACCGAGCCATTCCACATCTTTTTTTATCGAGTCTACAAATTCTTGTTCCTCTTTTTCGGGGTTGGTGTCGTCAAAGCGCAAATTGACCGGCGCGTTGTATTTTTCGCCGAGACCAAAATTGATACAGATGGCCTTGGTATGGCCTATATGCAGATAGCCGTTGGGTTCGGGCGGGAACCGAAAGCGCAGTTTGCTGCGGTCCAGACCGTTTTTCAAATCCTCTTCAATGATTTGCTCCAAGAAATTCAGCGGCTTCTTTTCTTCTTCCATAACTGTGATTAAAACGCAAATTTACAACTCCGCGCAAAATTAAGCCGGAAATTACGGATATTTGCCTAAATCAAAAACAAAAGCTAAAAATGAAGAAGATTTCTTTTTTATTGTTGTTCGCAGTGGGCGCCATAACCGCTCAAACAAGAGAAAAACCCAATGTGATTAAGTCCAATGTGTTGGCCTATACGCTGCGCAACGTCAATGCGGGCTATGAGCATATCTTTACACGCAGATTCTCTCTGGGGGCAAGTGTGGGTTTTATGATGAAAGGGGCCATACCGTTTGTCAACACATTTAACAATGACGAAAATCTGAAAACCGACAAAGCAACCGTCAGCGGTCAGACCTATACCGTTGAGCCACGGTTCTATTTGGGCAAGGGCTACGGTGAAGGTCTTTATCTGTCGCCTTATCTGCGGTTTTCATCGTTTATTGTCAATCGGGTGGTGTACTACTATCATGGCACTTCGGACAATGTCAGTTATACGGTGCCCATCACTTTTGGAGGAAAGGTTAACGGTACGAGCGGCGGATTGCTGTTCGGCGGTCAATGGTTCTTGGGCGAGAAAAAGAATTGGGTCTTGGACGCTTGGTTCATCGGTGCGCACTACGGCAGCGGCAACGGTGACATCATCGGGCGTTCTCCGGTGCCTTTATCGGTCAAAATGCAGCAGGACATCAAGCGCGAAATCGACAATACAGACATTCCGCTTATCAAGTTGGATGCTACGATGAACGAGCGCGGCGCCGATGCAAAAGTGGGCGGGCCGTGGGCCGGTCTGCGCACGGGGTTGTCGGTGGGTTATCGTTTTTGATAAGACAATAAATCGCCTTCCAACTTCAGGTTGCTCTGGAAATTGTTGGTGAATAAAGCTCCGGTGCCCAATCCCTGCGGCATCGGATTTTTTTTGGTAAAGGTAAACTGCGCTATTGCATTCAGCCCGATGTTGCTTTCCAAAGCCGACGTTATCCACCAACCGATGCCGTTTTCTTCCGCCAAGTCAATCCATTCATCACTGCCGCTAAAACCGCCGTGCAACGAAGGTTTCAGTATGATGTACTGCGGCTGTATGGTTTTCAGTAAACGTTCTTTTTCGTCCAAATTATTGATGCCGATGAGCTCTTCGTCCAGAGCGATCGGGGTGGGTGTCTCGGCGCAGAGTTCTGCCATTAGACCGGGCGTGCCGGCCTTTATCGGCTGCTCGATGCTGTGGATTTCCAGCGCGGCCAATTCTTCCAATACGGTTTTCGCCTCCTCAAAACCGAAACCACCGTTGGCGTCCACGCGCAATTGCAACCGGTCTGCGGGAAAGTCTCGCCGCAGTTCACGCAAGATTTCTCGCTCGGTATTCCAGTCCACACCTATTTTCAGCTTTATGCAGTAAAAACCTTGGTCCAGTTTATCTTGAATTTGGCTTCGCATAAAATCAGGCCGTCCCATCCAAATAAGGCCGTTGATTCGTATTGCACCGTCGCCATCGGTGAAAGGACTCGGAAAGTATAGATCGCCGCCGTTTTCCAGATTCTTCATCGCTTGCTCATAACCGATCCAAATGGATGGAAAACTGCGCAATTCCTCCTTCAACGCATCAGCACTTTCATTGATGTTGTTGCAAAGCCACTGCAGTTTTTGTTCATAGTCGGGTCGGTCGTCACTGCTCAGACCACGGAAGAGCGCACATTCGCCGATGCCTTTTTTGTCGCCGTTTTCTATCGTCAGAATAAAAGTTTCCTTCGAATGCAGCACGCCGCGCGAGGTGCCCGATGCTTGTTTGAAGTTGAGAATCTTTTTGCGGTAGGATGCTTTCATGATATAAAAATAAAAAAACCATCGGAGCCGTGGCCGGTCCGATGGTTAATAAACCTTAACTGAGAATTATTTTTCTTCTGCTTGAACGGCCTTAGCCATAAATTCTTCTGCCTTGGTTACCATGGCGGCGCTTCCGGCAAAGAACGGCACGCGCTGGTGCAGTTCGGTAGGTTCTATTTCCAAAATTCTTCTGTAGCCGTCAGAAGCTTTTCCGCCCGCCTGTTCGGTAAGGAAAGCCATCGGGTTGCACTCGTACAATAGACGCAGTTTCCCTTTCGGCGACTGTGAGGTGGATGGGTAAATATAGATGCCGCCCTTCAGCATATTGCGGTGAAAGTCTGCCACCAAAGAACCGATGTAACGTGACGTGTACGGACGGTCATCTTCTTCAAGTTGGCAATATTTGATGTAGTCTTTTACGCCTTGGGGGAACTTGATGTAGTTGCCTTCGTTGATGGAATAAATCTTTCCTTTTGTCGGGAATTTCAAATTAGGGTGAGACAGGTAATAAGTGCCGATGGACGGATCCAGCGTAAAGCCGTTTACGCCGTTGCCCGTGGTGTAGACAATCATGGTAGACGAGCCGTAGACAACATATCCTGCCGCCACCTGCGCGGTGCCTTTTTGCAAAAAGTCGCGCATTTCCACCGGCTTTCCGGGCTCGGTAACGCGGCGGTAGATGCTGAAGATGGTTCCCACGGTTACATTGACATCAATATTTGATGAGCCGTCCAACGGATCGATCAACACAACATATTTGCTCATGTGCGAATTGTTGTTGCAGTTGATCTCTATATAATCGTCGTTTTCCTCAGAAGCGATTCCGCAGACCACTTCGCGCTGGGAAAGAGCTTCGATAAATATCTCGTTGGCCAGAACGTCCAGTTTCTGTTGGTCTTCGCCTTGGATGTTGGTTTTGCCCGCATGCCCGGTGATGTCTGCAATTCCGGCTTTGTTTACTTCTCGGTTCACCACTTTTGACGCCAGACGGATGGAGCTCAACAGGCGAGAAAGTTCGCCCGTCGAATATTGGAAATCATCTTGTTTTTCAATGATGAATTCGCCCAGCGTTTGGAAAGATTGATCGCTCATTTTTACTTTTTATCAGATGCGCAAATTTCGGAAATTTAGCCCAATCCGCTGCTTTTTTTATCTTGAGGTATTTTAATAATTTTGACGATTGTGCTGAATTTATTCACTTGCACATAAACAACTGATTCTTAGTGAATGAAGGTATATAAATTTGGGGGTGCGTCCGTGCGAGATGCGGCCTCTGTGAAGAATGTGGTGCGCGTACTGCGCAATCACGGCTGTGATGCTTGTCTCATGGTCATCTCTGCCATGGGCAAGACAACCAACGCACTGGAAAATGTGGTCGACAGCTATTTTGCGGATAGAGATTTCGACGAGTTATTGCTGAGCATACATCGGTGGCATTTATCTTTGATGGAAGAGCTGTTCGCGGCGGACCATAAAATTTTCGGTGAAGTTGATGCTGTTTTTGCCGGTGCAAAAGCCTTTCTGGACAATAACGCGTCGCGGGATTACAACTTCGTGTATGACCAAATCATCAGCATCGGCGAATTGCTTTCGTCCAAAATAGTCAGCGCGTATCTGCAATTGTCCGGCATGAATAATACATGGCTGGACGCGCGAGATTTTATCAAAACAAATGCAGTGTACCGAGAAGGCGAGGTAGATTGGGACTTGACCGAAACACGAATAGCGGAATTGAACACCGACGCGTTTTACATAACCCAAGGTTTTGTTGCCTCTGATGCGAACGGCAACTCGGTGACCTTGGGCCGCGAGGGTTCAGATTATTCGGCGGCAATCTTTGCGTACTGCCTGAATGCAGAATATATGACCATTTGGAAAGATGTGCCCGGCGTGATGACGGGCGACCCGAACAAGTTTCCCGATGCGGTGCTCATCGACAGTTTGTCGTACGAAGAAGCCATCGAGATGGCGTATTACGGCGCCTCGGTCATTCACCCCAAAACGCTTCAGCCGCTCAAGCAAAAAGAAATTCCGTTCTTCGTGAAATCCTTCGTGCAGGACGATAAACCTGGTACCAAGATTTGCAAAGACAGTGCTCCGTTGCAAAGGGAAGTTTATATTTTAAAAGAAAAGCAGCATCTGCTGCGCGTCTCTACCCGAGATTTCTCTTTCATTGCGGAAGATCATTTGAGCTTTATCTTCGGCGAATTGTCCC